>Ga0207675_100000222_pt1 | contig 53252 bp, 44 predicted proteins | sample KBSSwiS42_FD_184305 | JGI IMG/M metagenome (GOLD analysis project Ga0207675, IMG submission 184305) | Switchgrass rhizosphere microbial communities from Kellogg Biological Station, Michigan, USA - KBS Switchgrass S4-2 (SPAdes) (version 2) | ecosystem: Host-associated > Plants > Roots >...
CCCGAATCATTAAAAACAAGATTTTCGATCTTCGAGCGCCAGTCCGGCGGCATCCACCAGCCGTGCTTTTCATAGTTGTCGCAACTCCAGTCGAAGTAGTCGAATGCCAGAGGGATGTCGAACTTGGTCGCCGCCGACTTCAGCACACGTACGCCTTCCGGCATGACTTCCTTGCCGATGCCATCCCCGGCGATCACTGCAATCTTGTGCGTTTTCATTTATACGCTCGCCACTAAACCGCATTTGCCACAGAGGACACAGAGATCACAGAGAAATCCTCGTCGCACGACGGCACTAAATTAGCAGAGACGGGCATTTCATCGAAAACTCCACGAACAATGCGTACCCTCATTTGATCTTGCTGTTGCCTTTCTCTGTGCCCTCTGTGTCCTCTGTGGCCAATTGCCCTAAAAGTTGACGTTGTTCTTGCCTTTGAGCTTGAGGATCTTGCGGGCATCGTCTGGCGTCGCAATTTCCAGTCCCAATTCTTCAAGGATGCGGCGGATCTTGGAGACCTGGTCGGCATTCGTCTTGGCCAACTGACCCTTGCCGATCCACAGACTGTCCTCCAGGCCCACACGCACGTTGCCCCCCATCACAGCCGACTGGGTCGCGATATACATCTGATTGCGGCCGCCACCCAGCACCGACCATTGGTACTGGTCGCCGAACAGCCGGTCCGCCGTGCGTCTCATATGCAGCACGTCTTCGGGATGCGGGCCAATGCCGCCGCGGATGCCAAACACGGACTGGATGAACAACGGAGGTTTGACCAGGCCGCGCTCGAGAAAGTGTGCTGCGGTGTAGAGATGGCCGATGTCGTAACACTCGATCTCGAAACGAGTGTCGTTGTTGCTGCACGATTGCAAAATGTGCGCGATGTCCTTGAATGTGTTCTTGAAGATGCGGTCGTCAGAACCGGCGAGATAGGGTTTTTCCCAGTCGTACTTCCATTGTTTGACGCGCGGAATCATCTCGTACAGGCCGAAGTTCATCGATCCCATATTCAGCGAGGCCACCTCCGGCTTCAATTGCAGCGCCGGTTGCAGCCTGTCTTCGATGCTCATGGTTGGGGCGCCGCCAGTGGTCAGGTTGATAACCACATCGCTGGCAGCCTTGATCTTCGGCAGGAACTGCAGAAACATCTTCGGATCCTGGGTCGGACGGCCATCCTTCGGCTCGCGCGCGTGCAGATGCACGACAGCCGCGCCTGCCTGTGCGGCGCCGATGGCCGCCTGCGCTATTTCGTCGGGGGTGATCGGCAGGTGCGGCGACATCGAAGGGGTATGGATTGCCCCGGTCACGGCGCAGGTAATGATGACTTTGCTGGCCATTTACGTTCTCCTGTAACTCAATCAGTTGCCGAATTTTTTCGTGGCGTCGCGCTTGTGCGCGATCAGGGCCATCAGCCGCCGATCGCGCCAGGCTTCGCGTTCGGCATGTTTGTCTTGCGCCATTGTCTTGCGGCGCTCGCCGTCGACTTTCGCGACCAACGCATCGTCCCACAAATCGTTCTTCACATTTGCCATCATGCCGTGCAGTACTTGCCCATAGCGGTTCGCATAATCCGGCACACCGCCCGGCGCGTTCAGGTCGATGGTCTCGAATGGTCCCATGAACGACCAGCGCAGGCCGAGGCCGTCCTTGACGCATTTGTCGAGATCTTCAACGCTGACAAAGTCCTCCTTCACCAGACGCCAAGATTCGAGCAACAGGGCCGCCTGCAGGCGGTTGAGTATGAAGCCTTCGACTTCTCTCTTGACCGTGATAGCGACCTGCCCCGCTTTTTCATGCAAGGCGCGCGTCCTTGCCACCACCTCCGCGCTGGTCCAGGGCGCGGGTGAAATTTCCACTATCGGCACGATGTGCGGCGGATTGACCGGGTGCGCGACGATGCAGCGGTGCTTGCCTTTGAGCCCTTCGCTGAAGCGCGAGGTCTGGATGGTGGACGTCGAACTCGCCAGGATGCAATTCTCCGGAGCGCAGTCGTCCATCTGCCGGTAAACCGCGCGCTTGACTTCGAGTTTTTCCGAGGTATTTTCCTGCACGTAGTCCGCGTCCATGACGGCTTCGGCGAGGCCGGGTGTCGCAATTACGCGCTTGGCAACGACGACGGGAGATTCTTTGATGAGCCCGAATTCGTGCAATTCCCGCAGCCCTTCTTGAATCAATGCCAGCGCTTTTTCAGCCGCCCCCGGCGCTGCGTCATAGAGTTTCACAGTATGACCGGCCCGGGCAAATACCATGGCCCAGGCGCGGCCAATCAGGCCCGAACCGACGATTGCTACTTTTTCCATCTTCCTGGTTCCTTGGCGACATCGCGCCTTACGGTAATAATCTTTTGCGGCTGAAGTTTGGCGGCGAGTGTGAACTATCCGAGCATTTCCACGCCGGCGCAGACCGAAATGGCCTGGCCGGTGATATTTTTCCCCAGATCGCTGGCGAGATAGAGCGCCATATTGGCAATGTCGTAGGGACTGACCATGCGGTGCATGGACACGCGTTCGAGCGAGATTTTCTTCTGCTCTTCAAAACTGATGCCGAGGGCCTTGGCCTTGGCCTCGATGACGCGATTGATACGCTCCCCCTCGACTACGCCGGGCTGGATGGCATTGACGCGGACATTGTCCGGGCCGGCTTCCATCGACAGGCTCTTGGTGTAGCCGACTACGCCCCATTTCGCCGCGGAATACGGCGTGCGGAAAGGGAAAGCCAGGCGCCCCGCCGCTGATGACAGGTTGATGATGCAACCGCCGCCCGCCGCCTTGATCAGCGGCATCGCCAGCCGCGTGCAATAGAACATGCCGTTCATGTCGACGTCGATGCAGCGTTCCCATTCCTCGACCGGAATGTCTTCGACTTTGCCGGTAGGGCCAGCAATGCCGGCGTTGTTGACCAGACAGTCGAGTCCGCCAAGACGTTGCTTGGCCTCGGCGAACAATCGATCGACATCCTTCAATTTCGACACGTCGGCCAGCGTTGAAGTCACACCTGGAAATGCTTTCGTGGTTTCGTCCATCGCGGATTGAACCACGTCACAAATGTGCACGCGGGCGCCGGCCTTGTGGAACACGTCGGTCATCGCGCGACCGATTCCAGCCGCGCCGGCCGTGATCAAGACGCGTTGACCCCTGACGGAAATTTCCATTGCGTGGTACCCCTGGAATCGAAAAGACTGAAACTACGCTCGCTTGGTAAGCCAACAAACATCAACCCGAGCCTTGCGGTCACGGGTTTTAAGAACAGTTGAACGCGCCTAGCGCTTGAAGCCGGAGCGGATCCAGTCGACGCTTTTCATGCCGTCCGGCGGACTGATCTGGCTGGGCGGGTAATACTTGATATTGACCAGGGTAATCTTGCCGTCGACCTTCCTGATCGTTCCATAGGGAACGTGCTGCACGGCCTGGTGCCCTTTACCCAATGCCATGTCGACGGTGCCCGCCACGGATTCGAATTTCAGGTTTTCCAGCGCGGCAATGAGCTGTTCGTCGGTGGGATTTTGTGTCTTGTTGCTTGCCTGCGCTTTCTCGTATGCCGCCTTGGCGCCAAAAAACGCCGTGGCGAGGTGATACGAGGCATAGACGGGCGCGACGTTGAAGCGCTCCTTGAAGGCCTTCTGAAACCATTTATTCAAGCTGGTCGGCGGCGCGAAAGGACCATTTGGCCCGCGTGCGCCGATCATCGTGCCGTCCGGCAATTCTGCTGCGAGACGCTCGAGCACGGTCTCTCCGGTGATCATGATGTTCGGCATCTTGGACATCACGGCGCGCGGTGCGGCTTGCAGAATGTAGGCCTCGAGATCGCCACCCCAAAGCGAGTTCTGGATAATCTCGCTGTCGCTGCCGAGCAGGGCGGATACTTCGGTGTTGTATTGTCCTGCGCCGAGTTTGGGCGTGACATTGGTCGAAATTTCCGCCGCGGGGCGCAGTATCTTCAAACTTTCCGTGAAGTCGGCCCAAGCGTCCTGACCCCAGGCATAGTTGGGATTGATGCCGGAATACTTTTTCAGGTTGGGATAGCTTTCGACGATGTAGCGCGCCGCCGCCACGTTCTCTTGTGTCGCCATGGTGGTCGTGCGGAATACGTAATGATAAGACGCTTCCTCAAATATCCGGTTGGTGGCGCAGTCGAACAGAATGGTAAATTTCTTGAGTTCCTCTGCCACCGGCGCCACCGCGAGGCAGTCCCCGCTCGAAATGACACCGATCACCATGTCGACATTTTGTCGCGCCACCAGGTTGCGATACTCGGTGACCACCTTGGTCGGCCCACCCGCTTCGTCGACATAAACGACTTCGAGCGCGCGTCCGCCAAATCCCTTTTTTTCGTAACCTGGAATCTGGCCGCCCTTGTTAAGGACGTCTATCAGGAGGTCCGCCGCGTTCTTGGCAGGTACGCCGAAAGGTCCGGCGGCGGGACCAGACAGGAATGTGATGACTCCGATTCGCAGAGGCGCATCCTCGGCCGACGTCGTTTGCGTGCCGAGCAGGGCAACGAAAAATGCAGTGATTGCGCCCAAGCAGCGCAGAGTGCGGGTCATGAGGAATCCTCCGGGCAAATTGTTATCGTTTTGACTTTGGTTGAGGCAAAGCCGGCAGCTATTTCGAGCCGCTTGCAGCCTGGCCGCGACTGACCGCGATTATAACGAACTAACGTCGGGTGTCGCGGTTCGGCTAGAATCCACCGACCACCGACCGCTAGGTCGGATGTCCACACAACCCGCGGCAGCGGACCCGAATTGAAGCTTCTCGCCCTCGACACCTCCACAGAATATTGTTCCGCCGCGCTCCTGCTCGACGCGGAATTGACGCACAGCGAGGCGCATGCCGTGCAGCGCCACTCCGAACTGATATTACCCATGATCGAGCAATTACTGAGTGCCGCCGGCGTTACGCTCACGCAACTCGACGGGATTGCCTTCGGTTCCGGACCAGGATCTTTTACCGGACTGCGCATCGCCTGCGGCGTGGCACAGGGCCTTGCATTCGGCGCCGGACTGCCGGTCGTTCCTGTGGGAACGCTGCTCGCGCTGGCCGAGGAAGCAGATGCGCTCAATGTAATTTCCTGTCTCGATGCCCGCATGGGGGAGGTCTATCATGCGGTCTACCGCCGCGAGCATGGACGCTGGAGCGAAATCGAACCGCCTGGCGTGGGCCCAGTCGAGTCGATGCCCGAGGTGCAAGGCGGCGGCTGGTTCGGTTGCGGCAACGGCTTTGCTGTTCATGCCGACGCGCTGGCAAAACACTATGAAGGACGGATCGAGGGCGTCGCTCCGGGACTTCATCCTCATGCGCGTGCGATTGCACATCTGGCGCTGCCCGTGCTGGCAAGCGGCGGCGGCCTGCTGGCGGATCAGGCGGCGCCCCTCTATGTACGCAACAAGGTCGCGCTTAAAATGCAAGAACAGCGATGAGCGCCCTACTGGACAATCTGCCGGAATGCCGGCCCATGCGCGCCGCCGACCTCGACTGGGTCATGGCGATTGAACCGGCGCTGTATGCGCATCCGTGGACACGGGGAAACTTCGACGATTCGATGACGGCCGGCTACAGTTGTTGGGTCGTCGAGTGCGGCAGCGCACTGGTAGGCTACGGCGTGCTGATGATCGGAGTTCGCGAGGCGCATTTGCTGAACCTCAGCGTGGCAATACCCTGGCAGCGCCGCGGAATCGGCCGCATGTTGCTCGAGCATTTCGTACAGATTGGCCGCGCCAGCGATGCGGCGCAGATGTTCCTGGAAGTGCGGCCATCGAACAACGCCGCGCGACGGCTCTACGCGCAGTTTGGTTTCCGCGAAATCACGGTCAGGCGAGCTTATTACCCGCTGGGACGCGGTCGAGAGGATGCCATATTGATGGGCATCCCGCTGTGAGTCGCCGGGACCTGGTTTTGAACGAACTGGGCTTGTCGCCGCTATGGGTGCGTCGCGACGGACTTCAGGCGGCGGCTTCGGCCGCAGCGGTCGATCGCGTCACGGAGCAAAAAGAGCCTGCGCCTCGCGTTGAGTCGGCGCCGCCCGCCGATCGAGCCGGGCAGATCCGTGCGATGGATTGGGCGCAATTGGAATCTTCGGCATCCGCATGCAAGGCATGCGTCCTGCACAAGGCACGCAAGCAGGCAGTCCTGGGGGTGGGCGATGAGAACGCCGAATGGTTGTTCGTCGGGGAAGGTCCGGGCGCGGAAGAGGATGAACGCGGCGAACCCTTTGTTGGACAGGCCGGAAAGCTGCTCGACAACATGTTGGCGGCGATCGCTTTGCAACGAGGCAAGAACGTCTACATCGCCAATATCGTCAAGTGCCGGCCGCCGGGCAATCGGAATCCCGAGCCCGCCGAGGCGCATGCCTGCGAACCTTATCTCGATCGACAGATCGAACTGATCCGGCCACGTCTCATCGTCGCGCTGGGCAAAGTGGCGGCGCACAACCTGCTTGGCTTGGAGACAACGGTCGCGAGTCTGCGCGGCCGAGTCCACCGCTATCGCGGTACACCCCTGATCGTGACGTATCATCCAGCGTACCTGCTGCGCAATCTCGTCGACAAGGCGAAGTCGTGGGAAGATCTGTGTTTTGCGGTCGAGACCATGACGGCATTGAAACAACAGCCGCAAGCCCCCACTTGAGCAGCGCGGTTTCTTTACGGAGAATTTCATGAATCGAATCGTTGCGCGGTGGTTGTTGATCGTGTTTGTGGCTGGTCTGGGCGGATGCGGCTACAACACGTTGCAAACCCAGGACGAAGGCATCAAGGCGGCCTGGGGCGAGGTGCTGAACCAGTATCAGAGGCGCGCCGATCTGGTGCCCAATCTGGTGAATACGGTCAAGGGTTTCGCCGCGCAGGAAAAAGAAATCCTGTTGGGCGTGACGAATGCTCGCGCCAAGGTCGGCAGCATCCAGGCCACGCCGGAACTGGTGAACGACACGGCGGCGTTTTCCAAGTTCATTGCTGCGCAGGCCGAGATGACATCCGCGCTGTCGCGACTACTGGTGGTCGCCGAAAATTATCCGCAATTGAAGTCGGACGCGAATTTCCGCGAATTGCAAGCCCAGCTTGAGGGTACGGAGAACCGCATCACGGTTGCGCGCCAGCGCTATATTCGCGCGGTGCAGGAATACAATGTCACGGTGCGTTCGTTTCCAAGCAACCTGACCGCCATGATGTTTGGGCACAAGGTGAAGCCTTCGTTCACTGTAGAGAACGAGCAGGCAATAGCGAAGCCGCCGACGGTCGACTTCTCTAAACCCGAGGCCCCCTCGGCACCTGCGCAGAACAAGTAATGCGCATGGGCATTTGCCTGCGAGCAGCGCTGGTCACGGCGCTGCTGGTCGCCAGCCAATTCACGCTGGCTGATGACCGGCCGATCCCGCCGCTCTCAGGCCGGGTAGTCGATGAAACCGGGACGCTGAGCGCGGAACAAAAACTCTCCCTTGAATCGAAGTTAAAGGCGTTCGAGGAGCGCAAGGGTAGCCAGATCGCCGTGCTGATCACCGGTACGACGTTTCCCGAACCGGTCGAGGCATTCAGCATCCGTGTCGCCGATGCCTGGAAGATCGGCCGCAAGGCAGTGAACGATGGCGTTCTCATCGTCGTGGCGAAATCGGATCGCGCCATGCGTCTCGAGGTAGGCTATGGCCTGGAAGGCGCAATTCCCGACGCCGTCGCGAAGCGACTCATCGACGAGGTCTTCATTCCCGGTTTCCGGGACGGAAAATTTTACGAAGGATTGAATGCCGGTATCGACCGGCTGATCAAGGTCATCGACGGCGAACCCTTGCCTGAACCCGCGACTCCGAGCGCTGGCAAAGGAAATCTGCGCTCGATCGAGTCCTATTTCGTCTTGTTCATCGTTGCCACGCTGGGCATTGGCGGCCTGTTGCGCCGCCTGCTCGGACGATTGCCCGCAGCGCTTGTCGTCGGCGCAGGAATCGGAGTTCTTGCCTGGATGATCATCGCACCGATGCTGATTGCGCTACTCGTCGGGATCGTCGCGTTCATGGTGACGTTGCTCGGAGGCGGCATGGCGCGAGGGTTCGGCGGCGGTGGATTTGGGGGCGGCGGATTTGGCGGTGGCGGATTCGGCGGAGGGGGCGGCTTCAGCGGGGGCGGCGGAGGATTTGGTGGCGGTGGTGCATCGGGGCGCTGGTGAGATGACCTGGTCACGTGTGTTTCGCCACCTCCTGTCGCCGCAGTGGCGGGTTGCGCGATCGTTCCCGCCGGCCGCGATGGCGGCTGTCGAACGGGCCATTACGCAATCCGAAGTCCGTCATGGCGGGCAGATTCGATTTGCGGTCGAGCACGCCCTCGACACGGGTGCGCTGCTGCGCGGCTTGTCCGCCCGAGAGCGCGCCTTGCAGGTGTTTTCCACACTGAATGTTTGGGATACCGAGCACAATAATGGCGTGCTGATTTATTTGTTGCTTGCCGACCGCAATGTCGAGATCATCGCGGATCGCGGCATCCATGGGCGGGTTGGTGCGCAGGGTTGGGAAGCGGTTTGCCGGGAAATGGAAAGTGCATTTCGGGCTGGACATTTCGAACAGGGGGTGCTGAACGGCATTGGACGCGTTTCAGGCCTGCTTGAAAGCCATTTTCCGCGGTCAAACCCTGGACAGAACGAATTGCCGGACCGGCCCGTTGTTCTGTAGCGCATGCCAGCCGCCAGGTTGCGACACTAACTTCGATCTTGATCGTGCCAATGTTTGCGGGTCAGATAACCCATGGCAAGCGCGATGAATGCCCCGAAGGCAACAATGATTGCATGAATCGGCAAATCGACCTTGATCATCAGGGCATAAACGCCCAATAGAACCAGAATCGACAGATTTTCGTTGAAGTTCTGCACGGCAATCGAGTGCCCTGCCCCCATCAGCAGATGGCCGCGATGCTGCAACAAGGCATTCATCGGCACCACGAAATATCCTCCCATCGCACCGATCAATATCAGCAGCACGATTGCGAGGCGCCAATCGGTGACGAACACCATCGTCATGACGAGCAATCCCATTGCAATTCCGACCGGCAACACGCGCACCGCGCGTTTCAATGAAACGTATTTTGCCGCCAGCACGGAACCCAGCGCGATGCCGAAGGCGACGACAGCAGTCAGTTGCGTGGCTTTTTCCAGACTGAACTTCAACGCCATCGACGCCCACGTCAGCACGATCAGGCGCAAGGTCGCCCCAGCTCCCCAGAACAAAGTGGTAACGGCCAGGGAGACCTGGCCGAGCGGATCCCGCCATAGCAACCTGAAGCTGTGCCAGAAATCCTGCATGATGAATACGGGATTGCGTTTCTGCAGTTTGTGGTCGATGGCAACCTTCGGGATGTATAGATTGATGACCGCCGCAATGAAGTAGAACAGGAGGATGACGGTAATTGCCAGCTCAGGCGGCGTGTCGATGCCTGTATCGATGAGCGGCAGGTCCACGCGGGCGAATACGTAACGGGCGAAGCGCGGGCTCACCATGATGCCGCCGAGGATGGAGCCAAGAATGATTGCAGCAACGGTCAGGCCTTCCATCCATCCGTTGGCGAGCACCAATTTCTGGTGCGGCAGGTATTCGGTCAGGATCCCGTATTTGGCCGGCGAATACATCGCGGCGCCGACGCCGACGAGGCCATAAGCCAGCAGCGGATGGGTTCCCATCAGCATGGCTATGCAGCCCAGCAGCTTGACGGCGTTGGCAACGAACATGACGCGCCCCTTCGGCAGCGAATCCGCGAACGGCCCGACGAAAGGCGCCAGCGCGATATAGGCGAAAACGAAGAACTGCTGCAACACCGGCGTTTGCCACGCCTGTGCATTGAGGCTCGCCAGCAATGCGATAGCGGCAAACAACAGAGCATTGTCGGCTAGTGCGGAGAAAAATTGCGCAGCCAGGATGGTATAGAACCCGCGATTCATATTTTCGTGGCGGGCGAGGGCGGCGAGTCCGCGTTCTTTTCGTTAACGATCATTGCACCTTGGACCGGCGGCTTTATACCACATTAAGCGGCCCGATATCGCCCACGCATGGATAATCGGCCTGCCTGATTTTGTGCCCGAACGCATAGAATAACGAGTCGCGTGACTTCTTGAGTTTTGCAACATTGGGAAGACAGACCTTACATGGCCCGCCCGATTCAGGCTAGTTTCGACCTTGCGGCCCTGAAAAACAATTTCGCCGTTGCACGCCGGCATTCCGGCAGTGCGGCAACGCTGGCTGTCGTCAAGGCCAACGCATACGGGCACGGCCTGCTGCGTGTGGCGCGCACGCTGGCGGATGCGGACGGTTTTGGGTTGCTGGAACTCGACGACGCGGTGCGCTTGCGCGATGCCGGTCATCGTCAGCGCATCCTGCTGCTTGAGGGTTTCTTTCGGCCCGATGAACTGCCGGAAATCGTGCATCACGGATTCACCGTCATGGTGCACAACCGCGAGCAATTGCAGATGCTCAAAGCGCTTTCCGCCGACAGAAAACTGGACATATTCCTGAAGTTCAACACTGGTATGAACCGGCTCGGCTTTTCCGCGGCCGATGCACTTAGCGTGCTCGACGAGGCTGCAGTCTTGCCTTGCGTGGGGGAAATCGTGCTTGCAACGCATTTTTCCGACGCCGAAGGAGTGGAGGGTATCTCCGCGCAAATGCGGGAATTCGATACTCGAATTGCCCGCTCCGGCTACCAGCGCTCGCTGGCCAATTCGGCGGCCTTGCTGCGTTTTCCCGAAGCGCGCGGCGACTGGGCCCGTCCTGGGCTGATGCTCTATGGAGCAAGCCCGTTGCTCGACATCAGCGCCCTTGATCTGGGTTTGCAGCCGGTGATGACGCTCAAAAGCGAAATCATTGCTCTCCAGGAGCTTAAACCCGGCGATACGGTTGGTTACGGCAGGATTTTTTCGGCAAATCGAAAAATGCGTATCGGGGTGATTGCATGCGGCTATGCGGACGGTTACCCGCGGCATGCCGCCAACGGCGTCCCCATCCTGATCGGGGGCGTGCGTGTGCCGATTGTCGGGCGCGTGTCGATGGACATGCTCTGTGTCGATCTGTCCAATGTTCCCAACGCAGGCATCGGCATGCCGGCGATTTTGTGGGGGCAAGGACTTCCAATCGAGGAAGTGGCCGCCGCTTCCGGTACGGTCAGCTATGAACTCATGTGCGCCGTGGCCCGGCGCGTGCCGGTCAGCGAATCGGGTTGAGGCTATGGCCAAGGCGAAAACAACCCATACCTGCACAGAGTGCGGGGGACAGACACTCAAATGGCAAGGCCAGTGTCCGCACTGCACGGCCTGGAACACGCTGGTGGAAACCATTGGCGAAAAGGCGGGAGGCTCGCGTTATCAATCGGTCGCGGAATCCAGCAAGTTGCAGAAACTTGCCGATGTTGATGCCCGCGAACAACCCCGCCGGCCAACTGGCGTCGACGAATTGGACCGGGTGCTCGGGGGCGGACTGGTGACCGGTGCCGTAGTGCTCATCGGAGGCGATCCGGGTATCGGCAAATCAACACTGTTGCTGCAAGCCCTTGCTATCCTGGGCGCAAGTTGCAAGGCGATTTACGTGAGCGGAGAAGAATCAGCCCAGCAGATCGCACTGCGCGCGCGGCGTCTTGCCGTGGATGCGGCCGCGCTGAATTTGCTGGCCGAGATCCAGTTGGAAAAGATTCTGTCGGTCTTGACGGCGCAGCACCCCGACGTTGCAGTGATCGACTCGATCCAGACGGTGTATTCCGAGGCGCTGCAGTCCGCGCCCGGCAGCGTGGCTCAGGTACGCGAATGCGCCGCGCAATTGACCCGTTTTGCCAAATCGTCCGGTACGGCCCTGCTACTGGTAGGCCATGTAACCAAGGAAGGTGCGTTGGCAGGTCCTCGGGTGCTCGAGCACATCGTCGATACCGTGCTGTATTTCGAAGGCGATACGCATTCAAGTTTCCGGCTGGTGCGCGCGATCAAAAACCGTTTCGGTGCCATCAACGAGCTCGGCGTGTTTGCCATGACGGAGCGCGGCTTGCGCGGCATCTCCAATCCTTCTGCACTCTTCCTGTCGCAGCACGGTGCGCAGGTGGCGGGCTCCTGCGTCATGGTTACCCAGGAAGGCAGCCGTCCGCTGCTGGTCGAAGTGCAGGCGCTGGTCGACGAAGCGCACGCGCCCAATCCTCGCCGACTGAGCGTCGGCCTCGAGCAGAACCGGCTGGCCATGCTGCTTGCCGTACTGCACCGTCATGCGGGCATTGTCGCGTTCGACCAGGACGTTTTCGTTAATGCGGTAGGTGGTGTCAAGATCGACGAGCCTGCGGCGGATCTGCCGGTTCTGCTCGCGATCGTGTCTTCACTGCGCAACAAACCCTTGCCGGAAAAGCTGGTTGCTTTCGGTGAAATCGGGCTGGCTGGCGAGGTTCGCCCCGTTCAGCGCGGTCAGGAACGCCTCAGGGAAGCTGCAAAACTCGGATTCAAGCTGGCAATCATTCCAAAAGCGAATGCGCCAAGGACCGCGATCGAGGGAATTGAAGTAGTCGGCGTGGAACGCGTGGAAGAAGCAGTAGCGAGAGTGCGCTGACGATCAATGTATCAAGAACAGTGCGGCGGCCGCGACCGCCAAAACCCCACTGCAAATCCAAATCAATTTGACCTGTTTGTCATTTATTCGGGTTTGCGCGGAATTTCGTCCACCTGCAACGGATTGCCGCCACGTCGCGCTGCCCGACAGGGTCGAAGCGGCCGCAGAAGCCGCGCCCCGTTTTGCATCCGCCAAGGCTTTGAGGCGGGCGATCTTTTGCGTCTCGGAAAATTTATCCAGTTCCTTCTCCATGCCGGTCAGGGCTGCCAGACGCATGGTGGCGTCGAACGAATCAAACGCTTTCGACAGGCCTAGCACTCGGGGGCTGGATTCGATTTCCGAGGTTGGGCTATCCGGATGCAGTGGATCGGCATCGCTACCTGCGGCAGAGCGGTCGTCCGCCAGGTCAAGGATGCGCGCCTCCTTGTCCTCCTGGCGGGTAAGCGGGGAATCCAGCTCTACGTACGGAGTGCCAAGCGGGGCCGAGAATTCTGGATTGCTGGATTCGCCTGATAACGCAGACAGAGCCCGACGCAGGTCATCGCACAAGTCTTGCGCCTTTTGATAACGGTCATCCAGGTTTTTGGCCAGCGCCTTCGCGATGACGAAGTTGAGCATGTCCGGCAGTTCCGGGTTCAAGGTCCTCGGGGCCGGCGGATTGAAGTTCATGGTCTGGTACATCACACCATGAATATTGTCAGCCACGAACGGCGACGTGCCGGTCAGCATTTCGTACAGCACTACGCCCAGGGAGAAAATGTCCGAACGTGTGTCGGCGCGCTTGCCGGAAACCTGCTCAGGCGACATGTATTTGGGCGATCCCAGAATCATGCCGGTCATGGTCTTGACTTCGTTCGTACGCATGCGCGCGATCCCGAAATCGGTGATCTTTACCCTGCCGTCGTTGAGCACCATGATATTGGCGGGTTTGATATCGCGGTGAATGATTTGCCGTTCGTGCGCGTATTGCAGGCCTTCGGCGACTTGCGCGCCTATGTCCAGCGCCTGGGCGATCTGGATCGGCGCGCGGGCCTGCAGCATGCGTCGCAGTTCCTGGCCTTCGAGGAACTCCATCGCCATGTAAGCGACGCGGTCGCTGCGGCCGATGTCGTGGATGGTGACAATATTGCGGTGGGACAGGCCGCCCGCCGCTTTTGCCTCCTGGTAAAAGCGCGCCTCGTATTCGGCAAGCTCCTCCTTCGGCAGCGTGAGATTGATGGTTTTGATTGCGACGATTCGATCCAGCATCGGATCGCGGGCCTTGTAGACCGTGCCCATGGCGCCCTGCCCAAGCTCGGACATGATCTCGTAGCGCCCCAGAGTGTCGACCGATGTCGCCGTGATCATGGCTGTTTAGTCTGTTTTGCTTTGACGCTCTTGAATATCGGCCCCCAGATTGGGTGCCCCGCCTCTGCGGCGCTGAGTTCGAACGTCGGGTCGAGCTCCAGCGCAATGGCGAATTCCTCGCGACAAGTCAGTTGCTGGCTTGATACACAGGCAATGAAGGCAAGGTATTTGTGCGCCTTCACGCGGTCGGGCCGGCTCAGACCTTCTTCCAACGCGAACTGCAGACGCCGTTTCGCCACCCGGTAATTTCCTTCCTCGTAGTTCAGTTCGCCATCCTGCAGATAGCTGTTGCCTGCATACCGGGGAGCACCCAAATCCTTAAACGGCCCCGTCTGGCAACCGGCCAGCAGCAGGCTTGCAAGAAGGAGTGTGAGAACTCGGATACCGGTCATGCTCATCTAGTTGAACTTGTGTTTGATGCGGAGCTTCTGATCGGGCTTGACTTCAACTACTTGCGTATAGACCGGAAAACCGCCGTTCTTGATTTCGATCTTGCGTTTTCCAGGGGCTACCTCCACTTCGTTGACCGGCGGGCTGACACCAATGCGATCGCCATCGACATACACCTCGCCCCATGGCGCGATGGCCAGCGTTATGAGCGCAGTAGCGGCAGGGGCAACAGTCGGGGCAAGCGGGGTTTCCGTTTCAGGGGCGGGTTTCGCTCTGGAGAAGAAGGAAAATGCGGAAAGTCTGCCTTCTTTCTTTTCGGACGGTTCTTCCTTTGGTGCTGGCAGGCTGTTGTCAGCACGGGCCACCAGCGTTCTGGGCTTCTTCTCCCCGACTTTTCGCGGTGGGACGGTTTGTGTATCGACCGGATGGGCGGACTCCGCCACTTTCTTTGGCGCGTTGCGTTCCGCGGCTTGTGAGGGCAGGGCGGCGACTTCACTGTGGCCCAGCAGGTTGACCACGACCGCCAGTGCAAATGCAGCAACGGATAACGTAGCCGTGCCGAAAACTATAGTGCGGTTGGTGAGCCAGGGCTCGATGCGTGCCAACAGAGGCCGGATGTGGGGGCCGCTGATCCGCGTCGCCGTGGAGGCCTGGAGCTTGCCTTCGTGAGTGGACACCTTTGCGCGCTCGGCCGGGGAGCGGATGCCGTTAGCACGCGAGGTCGTGTAACCGACGCTGTAGACCTCGTGTTCGCGAACGTGCTTGTCGGTGCGCGAACCCTCGTAGTTGAAGAGCTTGGTATAGCCCTCCGATATGTGCAGCACCACCTCGTAGTAGGAGCGCGAAACCAGGATCTGTCCCGGCTGTGCGAATCCCATTACTCGCTGAGCGACGTTGATGCCATCGCCGATGATGTTGGGCTGGCTGTTGAGATCGCGAACCAGTCTAACCGGGCCCAGGTTGATGCCAATGCGCGCCGGCAGATGGGGTGGATTGGTGTTTTTCGGCGCAAAAGACTCGCGCAGGCTCATCGCCACAAAGAGGGCATCCTCGGGATCACCGAGGAAGTTGACGGCTACACCGTCGCCAGTGTCGAGGATGATGCGGTCGTTTTGGGCAATGTCGCGAATCGATTCCGCAATCAGCGCGTTGAATCGATCCTTCAGCTGAATCTGTTCCGACACCGCTTTCTTGGAGTATTCCGCAATGTCGAGGAATAGCACGCTGCAGATGAACGTGCGGTTGGCGCGCTCAGGCATCATCTAGGCGTCACCTGTAGCATCGGCATCAAGCAGTTTCCTTGGCGGAACAGAGCCTTTCGGGGAGGAGAATCTTATCACTATTCGCTTGTTGGACGCTAGGATGAATTATTAAATTTTCCACTGTCGTCAATCCCTTTCGCAACAATCTTCCATAGTTTTCGAGGTTTGGCGGCAGCGGTATCGCTGGGTTTGGCCTCCGCCAATCCCGTATCATTCGGTGGAGAGTGCCCCTACCCAAAGTGACGTCCCAGCCACCAGTAGTAAGGGGTCTTCTTAACTTCGGATTTATCGGAGAAAACTTGAATCGCCGACGCCCCTACGAGACCGGGTTGGATCGAAATCCGGCCAATTACGTTGCGTTATCGCCCCTGTCCTTTCTCGCCCGGACGGCCGAGGTCTATCCGGACCGGCCAGCGGTCATCCATGGCGACCAATCGATCAACTGGGCCCAAACCTATCGTCGTTGCTGCAGGCTGGCCTCAGCGTTGACGCAGCGCGGCATCGGCATCGGCGACACCGTTGCGGTGGTCGCGCCCAACGTGCCAGCGATGTACGAGGCGCATTTCGGCGTTCCCATGTGCGGTGCCGTGTTGAATACTTTGAATACCCGCCTTGACCCCGAAGCTATCGCCTTCATGCTGAATCATGGAGAAGCGAAGGCATTGCTGACCGATCGGGAATTTTCCGCCACGGTTTCTGCGGCCCTTCGCCATGTGGATCGGGACCTGCTGGTTATTGACATCGATGATCCGCTCGGCGGCGGGGGAGAACTACTGGGCGAGAGCAACTACGAGGCGTTCCTCGAAACGGGCGACGCGAACTATGCGTGGACCTTGCCGGCAGACGAATGGCATGCAATCGCGCTTTCCTACACCTCTGGCACGACCGGCAACCCGAAGGGCGTCGTGACTCATCACCGCGGCGCTTATCTGAACGCGGTCGGCAACATCGTTACCTGGACATTGCCGCATTTTCCGGTGTATCTCTGGACATTGCCGATGTTCCATTGCAATGGCTGGTGCTTTCCGTGGACTCTTGCCGCTGTTGCCGGCACCAGTGTCTGCCTGCGCAGGGTCGAGGCCAAACCGGTTTTCGACCTCATCCGACGGCACAAGGTTACGCACTTCTGCGGCGCGCCGGTGGTGCACAGCATGCTGATCAATGCTCCCGCGGAAATGCGCACGGGCATCTCTCACAAGGTGTCAGCAATGATTGCTGGCGCAGCGCCACCTCCTTCGATTATCGAAGGCAGCGAACGCATCGGAGTGGATCTGACTCACGTTTACGGGTTGACCGAGGTGTATGGCCCGGCATCGGTGTGCGCAAAGCATCCCGGATGGGAAGCTTTGCCACCTGCGAAGCGCGCGGAACTGAATGGGCGACAGGGTGTGCGCTATGAAATGCAGGAGGCCATGGACGTGCTCGACCCGAAGACCATGCAACCGGTGCCGCGCGATGGACAGACCATGGGCGAGATCTTCTTTCGCGGCAACATAACGATGAAGGGTTACCTCAAGAATCCACAGGCGACCGAGGAAGCTTTTGCGGGCGGATGGTTCCATACGGGCGACCTCGCGGTCATCGACGCCGACGGCTACGTCAAAATCAAGGACCGCTCCAAAGACATCATCATCTCTGGCGGTGAGAACATTTCAACCATCGAAGTCGAGGATGTCCTCTATGGCCATCCTCATGTCCTGGAAGCTGCGGTGGTCGCGAAGCCAGACGAAAAATGGGGAGAGACGCCGTGCGCATTCGTGGCGCTGAAAAGCGACTCGCCGCCGGTCACCGAATCGGAACTCATCGCGTTTTGCCGGACCCGGCTGGCCGGGTTCAAGTGTCCCCGTCGCGTCGTATTCGGGCCGCTGCCAAAGACATCGACCGGAAAAATCCAGAAGAACGTATTGCGAAACCTGGCGAAAGACTCGAGTAGCTAATCGTCAAGATGCGGGGCTTTCGGACTCGCTGCGGTAGAATCCATTTTTTCAATCTGGCACGAGGCTCCTTAAATGAGGGTACTGGTTCCCGTCAAGCGGGTAGTGGATTTCAACGTCAAAGTGCGCGTGAAACCGGATGGTTCGGGCGTGGAAACCGCCAACGTCAAGATGTCGATGAATCCTTTCGACGAAATCGCAGTGGAGGAAGCGGTGCGCCTGAAGGAGTCGGGCGTCGTCACGGAGATCGTCGCTGTGTCAATCGGCCCCGTGCAATGCCAGGAGACATTGCGCACGGCGCTTGCTATCGGGGCAGATCGCGCGGTACTCGTCGAGACCGGCAGCGAAATTCAGCCGCTGGCGGTTGCAAAGGTGCTCAAGGCGATCGTCGCAAAGGAGCAACCGGGCATGGTGATCATGGGCAAACAAGCCATAGACGACGATTCAAACCAGACTGGCCAGATGCTGGCTGCTCTTCTCAATTGGTCGCAGGCAACCTTTGCATCAAAGGTGAAACTCAGCGGCGCGACCGCGGAGGTCACGCGCGAAGTCGACGGCGGGCTGGAGACAATTTCGATCAAGATGCCGGCAGTAGTGACCACCGATTTGCGCCTGAATGAACCGCGTTACGTGACGCTGCCCAATATCATGAAAGCGAAAAAGAAGCCGATGGAGACACTGAAGCCGGAAGCGCTCGGCGTCGATGTCGCGTCCCGTCTGAAAACGCTGAGGGTGCAGGAGCCGCCCAAGCGTACCGCCGGCAAGGTGGTCAAAAGCGTGCAGGAGTTGGTTGAAAAACTAAAAGGCGAGGCAAAGGTCATTTGATGTCTATCCTGATTATTGCCGAACACGACAACACTGCCATCAAATCCGCGCTTCTCAACACGGTCGCCGCGGCACAGAAGATCGGCGGAGACATTGACATCCTGGTTGCGGGCCATCAATGTGCGCCGGCGGCGAAGGCTGCAGCCGCGATTCCCGGTGTAAAAAAAGTGCTGGTTGCCGATGCGCCGCACTACGCCCATGCTTTGGCCGAAAACCTTGCGGCGCTGGTTGTATCGATTGCAAAAAAATACAGCCATGTGCTTGCACCGTCCACCAGTTCAGGCAAGAACCTGCTTCCGCGGGTCGCCGCGCTATTGGACGTGGCGCAAATTTCCGACGCCGTAAAGGTCGAATCGGCCGATACCTTCGTTCGCCCGATTTATGCCGGTAATGCCCTTGCCACCGTGCAATCGGCAGATGCCATCAAGGTGATCACCGTGCGTTCCACGGGATTTGACGCGGTGCCGGGGACGGGTGGTTCCGCGGCGATCGAAAACTTGACGGCGCAGGCGGACAGCGGCCTCTCAACCATGATCGGTCAGGAGCTAACCAAATCGGCGCGTCCTGAACTCACCTCTGCGCGCGCCATTGTGTCCGGCGGCCGCGGCATGGGCAATGGTGAGAATTTCAAGATTCTGGAAGCGCTCGCAGACAAGCTCGGCGCTGCGGTTGGTGCTTCGCGCGCAGCCGTCGATTCCGGCTTCGTGCCCAATGACTATCAGGTCGGACAGACGGGCAAGATCGTTGCGCCGGAACTGTATATCGCCGTCGGCATTTCTGGCGCGATCCAGCATCTCGCGGGCATGAAGGACAGCAAGGTCATCGTGGCGATCAACAAGGATGCGGAGGCGCCGATTTTCCAGGTAGCCGACTACGGCCTCGTCGCCGATTTGTTCCAGGCCGTGCCCGAACTGACTGCCGCACTAAGCTGAAACGAAGCGTTCCTCATGACGATGACACGCAGTTACGCGGATAGAACGTCAAGTTTCGATCCGAATATCGTTCGATGCCTTGATAGCGATTTGCCAGTTTCGCATTCCAGGAGCTGACCCGATGTCCACATACGCGGCGCCGATTCGAGATATGAAATTCGTGGTCAAGGAATTGATCGGCCTCGATGACATTGCCGGGCTGCCGGGATGCGAAGATCTCACGCCTGATGTCGTCGATGCCGTACTCGAAGAGGCCGGCAAATTCGCTGCGGGTGTTTTGGATCCACTCAACCGCCAGGGCGATACCACGGGTGCCAGGATCAATGGCAACGCGGTAATCTCGGCGCCGGGATTCGCAGAGGCATTCAGGCAATTTTCGCAAGGAGGCTGGACCGGTCTGAACTGCGATCCGCAATACGGCGGCCAGGGGTTGCCGCATATCATTTCTGCACAGACGTCGGAAATGTGGAATTCGGCCAACATGTCATTCTGCCTCTGCCCGATGCTTACAGCGGGTGTCGTCGCGTCATTGATGCGGCATGGCTCTGATGCGCAGAAGGATCGCTATCTGCCGAACCTTGTGAGCGGCAAATGGACCGGCACGATGAATCTCACCGAAGCGCAGGCGGGTTCGGATCTCTCGGCAGTTCGTGCCCGGGCTATTCCGGAGGGCGACCATTTTCGTATCCACGGCACCAAGATTTTCATCACTTGGGGCGAACACGACATGGCGCAGAACATCATCCACATGGTGCTCGCGCGCACACCGGACGCGCCGGAAGGCGTGAAAGGCATTTCGCTGTTTGTCGTGCCGAAATTTCTGGTCAATGAAGATGGCAGCCTGGGAAAACGCAACGATGTGAAATGCGTCTCCATCGAGCATAAGCTCGGCATCCATGGCAGCCCGACCTGCGTCATGGCTTACGGTGACGCCGACGGCGCGATCGGCTACCTGGTTGGCGCGGAGAATCGCGGCCTGGAATACATGTTCACGATGATGAATTTCGCGCGGCTGGAAGTCGGCATTGAAGGCGTGGCGATCGCGGAGCGCGCCTACCAGCATGCGCTCGAACATGCGCGCAATCGCGTGCAAGGCAGGGAAATCGGCGTCAAGAGCGGAGAGCGGGTCAGCATCATTCATCATCCCGATGTCCGCCGGATGCTGATGAGCATGAAGGCACAGACCGAGGCTATGCGCGCGCTGGCCACCCTGGCATCAGCGTATCTGGATAAGGCACTATTGCTGGAGGATCGAACCGAGCGGGCCAAGAGTCAGGCCATGTTCGACTTGCTTACGCCAGTGGTAAAGGGCTGGTGTACCGAACAGTCCATTGAAATTGCTTCCACTGGCGTGCAGATCCATGGCGGCATGGGCTTCATCGAGGAAACGGGCGCCGCCCAGTATCTCCGGGATGCACGAATCACCACCATTTATGAAGGCACGACCGGAATCCAGGCCAATGATCTGGTCGGTCGCAAAGTTGCATATGAGAAGGGTGCGACGATCAAACTGGCGCTCGCAGAGATGCGAGACCTTGATGGGGAGCTCGCGAAGGTGGGTCATCCGGGGCTTGCGGTCATTCGGTCTTCGCTGGCGGAAGGTGTCGCGGCCCTGTCCGAGGCAACGGATTGGCTGTTGGCGACCTTTCCGAACAACATGAAGGCGGCATCGGCGGGTGCCGTGCCGTTCCTCAAGCTCTTCGGCACGGTGGCTGGCGGCTGGCAGATGGCGCGGGGAGCGCTGATTGCCAAGAGAAAGCTCGATGAGAATAGCGAGGATTACGACTTTTACCGGGCAAAGATCGGAACGGCACGCTTCTATGCCGAACATATCCTTCCTCTGGCGGCAGCCTATAAGCAGGAAATCGTGCATGGCTCCAGCAGTGTTCTTGCGCTGGAAGAAGCCCAGTTTTGATCTTGGGCGCGCATTTTACGAACACACGATCGTCATGCGCTTCAAGCAAGCGCTTGTGAGGTCGTTACGAGAGAAGCCGGATCGGGAATTGACGCGGCGCATGAATTTCATGTTTGGCACTATGTCTTACGCCGGTGGGAAACGACGCCCTGCAAGTGCTTGCAGGCGGCGGTTGGTTCCCTTCCGTGCTGCAGGATTGCAGAGGCACCGCTGCCGACTTCGCAAACCAGAAGCGATGCGCCAGGTCGATGGGCAGCCTAAGTCTCATGGACGGCTCTGAAAGAGGAGAAGGAATATGAATGTCGTGCTCTGGTTCGTTGCCGCAGCGGGCGTGTTGTGGATTCTCGCCTACTTTCGCGCCACCGGCGCGACGTGGACCGTTGGCATAGCCGCCTACCTCGGTGCCTTGACGCTTTGGTCCGGTGCCGGCGGCACAACCAAGGGTGGGCTATGGACATTGTTCCTGCTAGTCGTCGCATTGCTCATGGTGCCGCAGTTGCGCCGTGCGCTGATAAGCGATCCCCTGCTGAACTGGTTCCGCAAGGCGCTTCCCCAAGTCTCGCAGACAGAGCAGGAGGCCCTGGATGCAGGCACCGTATGGTGGGACGGCGAATTGTTCAGCGGTCAGCCAGACTGGAACAAATTATTCGGCACACCCAAACCGCGGTTGACGCCCGACGAGCAGGCTTTTCTCGATGGGCCGGTCGAGGAGTTGTGCCGCATGTGCGACGAGTGGGAGATCACGCACGAACTCAATGATCTGCCACCGCAAGTCTGGCAGTTCATCAAGGATCGCGGATTCCTGGGCATGATTATCCCGCGCCAGTATCAGGGCCTGGGATTTTCCGCGTATGCGCATTCCCAAGTCGTACAGAAGCTGGCTACCCGCAGCGCGACCGCTTGCGTATCGGTCATGGTGCCCAATTCGCTCGGCCCCGCGGAATTGCTGTTGCACTATGGCACCGACGATCAAAAGAACTTGTATCTCCCGCGCCTTGCCAAGGGACTCGAAATGCCGTGCTTTGCGTTGACTGGACCGGAAGCCGGTTCGGACGCGGGTTCGATTCCGGATTTCGGAGTGGTATGCAAAGGATTGCACGAAGGTCGCGAAGTAGTCGGAATCCGCCTGACGTGGGAAAAACGTTACATCACCCTCGGACCGGTGGCGACCTTGCTTGGACTCGCATTCAAGCTTCACGATCCGGATGGCTTGTTGGGGACCCAAGAGGAAATAGGCATTACCCTGGCGTTGATTCCGACCAAACACCCGGGCGTGCATATCGGTCGCCGGCATTTTCCGCTGAATGCCGCATTCATGAACGGACCGAATTGGGGAACGGACGTCTTCATTCCAATGGATTGGGTCATCGGTGGCCGCGAATTCGCCGGTCAGGGTTGGCGCATGTTGATGGAATGTCTTGCCGCCGGGCGGTCCATTTCTCTGCCCTCTTCGAGCGCAGGTGCGGCCAAAATTGCGATGCGGACCACCAGCGCCTACAGCAGGGTGCGCAGCCAATTCAAGCTTCCCATCGGTAAATTCGAGGGTATCGAAGAAGTGCTGGCCCGCATGGCCGGCAATACCTACGCAATCGATGCTGCGCGCACCATGACAGCCGGCGCAGTTGATTTGGGCGAAAAGCCGTCTGTCATCTCTGCCATTGTCAAATACCACTGCACCGAGCGCGGGCGCCAGGTTGTCAATGACGCGATGGATGTGCACGGCGGCAAGGGTATTTGCCTTGGACCGAACAACTATCTTGGCCGCGCTTATCAGCAAATCCCGATCGGCATCACCGTGGAAGGCGCCAATATACTTACCCGCAGCATGATGATATTTGGCCAAGGGGCGATACGATGCCATCCCTACGTGCTGAAGGAAATCGCCGCAACGCGCAACGCGGATCCCAGGCAAGCCGGCCGCGAATTCGACGACGCATTCTGGGAGCATGTCCGGTTTGTCGTCTGCAATGCCGCACGGTCTTTGTGGCAGGGAATGACGGGCGCGCACCTTGTCAGCGTGCCGGGTGCGCCAGATTTGCGTTCGACCACGCGGCAACTCACGCGTCTGTGCGCGGCTTTCGCTTTCTCGGCTGACGTGGCGATGCTGTTTCTGGGCGGCGACCTGAAGCGCCGCGAAAAACTCTCTGCGCGGCTGGGCGACATCCTCAGCCAACTCTACATCGCATCCACGGTTCTCAAGCGATACGAAGACGATGGCAGGCCGCGCGCCGATCTTCCAGTCGTCAAATGGGCGCTTGACGATAGTCTTAACCGGATCCAGGATGCGTTTTACGGCGTTTTCGAGAATTTTCCGAGCCGGATCTGCGGGTGGATGCTGCGCGTAGTGGTATTCCCATGGGGAAAATCGTTTGCGGCTCCCCGGGATTATCTCGGTCGCCAGATTGCAAAGCTGCTGCTGGAATCTTCGCCCACGCGCGAGCGCCTGACCGCCAACGTGTTCGTGATGCGACATGAAAACGATCCGGTCGGGCGTCTGGAGTTGGCCATGCAATCGGCCCCCGCCGGCGAGGCCACGGAAGCCAAGCTTCGCAGCGCGATCAAGGCGGATGTCATCTCCGGCTTGACCGAACAGGCACGCGTTGCCGCGGCGGTCGAGAAAGGCATCATCAGCAGCGCCGAGGCGGCGCAGTTCCAGCGGTTCAGCGAACTGCGCAGGGGCTGCATCATGGTCGACGATTTCCCGCATGACATTGGCCGCTCCCAAGCAACGCGTGAGCCGGCGAATGTGACTGCGCTGGCCAATTCGGTTTCGCACAAGACTGCCGCGTGAGCGAAGTCGTAAAGTTGTCCGTCGCCGAGGGGATTGCGACGATTGCGCTAAATCGGCCGCACGTGATGAACGCAATGGACGGCGAGATGATGCAGCAATTGCGTCCGATTGCCGAATTGGTCGAGCACGATGCCTCCGTTCGAGTTGTCGTCTTGCGAGGCGAAGGCACGGCTTTCATGGCGGGCGGAGACGTCGCTGTCTTTCATCAACATCTTGCCGAATTGCCGAAATTGATCGTGAACTGGGGGCGCGAAATGCATGCGGCCTTCCTGGCCATGCGACGCATGGGGAAGCCGGTTCTCGCCAGCGTGCACGGGGCAGTTGCCGGGGCCGGCTTCAGCCTGATGTGCGCTGCCGATCTCGCGATCGCGGCGACCGGCACGCGCTTCACACTCGCCTACGCGAACATTGGTGCCAGCCCGGATGGCGGGAGCACGTATTTTCTGCCGCATTTGGTCGGGTATAAGGCTGCGATGGAAATGATCATGCTTCCTGATCACTTCGATGCGGAAACCGCGCGAGCACGGGGCCTGGTGAATTGGGTAGTCCCGCCCGAGTCACTTGCTGCGGAGACCTTGCGTATCGCGCGGCGACTCGCCATGGGACCGACCAGCGCGTACGCGGAAGCCAAGCGCTTAGTCAATCAATCGTTGAGTCCACTGGAAGCGCAGATGGAGCAGGAACTGCAGGCATTTGCCCGGTGTGCCCAAGGCCTTGATTTCAAGGAAGGTGTGATTGCCTTCCTGGAAAAACGCAAGCCTGTCTTCAGGGGTGCTTGAAATAGATTGAAATAGATATCGACGCCGGTCGCAAAGAAATCCGCATGCACCGCCGATTGAAATTTGCTCTTGAGAGTGTCGTTAGTATCCCAGTCTCTCACCCGTCAACTACCCGGGTTTCGCCGGTTCCCCTCTGTCTGTCGTAAAGCGTCGGTGGCGCCTTGTTTCCGGCCCAAAATAACTTGCCAAGAGGACCATAGTGCACCACAGCAGATAACCGTTTTGTCCTGAAATTCATAGCCTTCTGGTGTCGTCCGAGGGTTGCCGGGACCTCCGGGCATACAACCTGCTCACCTACGCACGGGAGGATGTCCTTTCACTAGATAGACGTTCGTTTCCCGGATCGCGAAATTTCCTAGAAAAACGGAAGGTCGATGGCGCACGCTGATATGAATGCCGGAATGACCGTTTTTACCAAAGTCATCCAGTGGTTCGTAATGAGCAAACGGATGCTGCTCATCGTTTCGCCGTTCCTAGCGATCGTGGTGGTGCTAGTGTGGCTGGCCATCGTGAGCATAGACATCCTGGCGGCGGGCCGCGCATACGTCGAAGGTGAAAGCCTTTGGTCCAAGAACCAGAAGGAAGCCGTATTCCACTTGTTGCGGTTTGCCGAAACCGGATCGGAGTCGCATTTTCTGAGCTATAGAAAAGCGCTCATGGTGCCGATGGGATTCCGCAAGGCGAGACTGGAGCTGGAAAAGCCAGATCCGAATTACGCGACGGTACAGGCCGGCCTCTTGCAGGGCGGAACCCACCCGGACGACATTCCGGGCGTCATCAGCCTCTACGAGCGCTTCCATCGCGTCAGCTACATGAAGAGCGTGTTGGACATCTGGAAAACCGGCGATGAGTTCATGGCTCGGCTGGATGCCGCAGCCGAAGATCTCCACGCATTCCAGGCTTCGGGAGGGATGGATTTCCCGGGGCGCGACATCGTTCTGAATCGCATTATTCAGATCAACGAAGAACTCCGACCCTGGCAGAACCGTTTCTCAAACACATTGGGCGAAGCCACGCGCTGGATCCGGTCGACGCTATTGCTCGTGATCCTCTCGGTCGCCGGTGTTCTGATTCCGTTCGGCATCCTGTTGACGCAGCGCATGGTCAGTCAAGTCGATCGGGCTGAGCGCGAACTCAAGGAGCTAAAGTTGGGACAGGAATACGCGGTGAAGCTTGCGTACCACGCAAGCCACGATCCGCTGACCAACTTGGTTAATCGTCTCGAATTCGAAAAGCGCCTGGCCTTGGCTTTGCATACGGCAGTGAACCAGGGACGCCAGCACGTTGTCATGTACCTTGATCTCGATCAATTCAAGATCGTCAACGACACTTGCGGACATGCAGCCGGAGATCAGTTGTTGCGGCAGGTAAGTGCCTTGTTGAAAGAGCAAGTGCGCGAAGGCGATTCTCTGGCCCGGCTCGGCGGAGATGAGTTCGGCGTATTGCTGGAAAATTGTCCGATGCAGGAAGCAATTGGCATCGCGGACAAGCTGCGCCAGTGCATAGCCGACTTTCGCTTTGTAAGCGAAGCAAAGTCATTCAGCATCGGCGCAAGCGTCGGTGTCGTTCATGTCGCGGATGGCATGATGAGCCTTACCGACATCCTCAGTGCCGCCGATGCCGCTTGCTACATGGCGAAAGACAAGGGTCGCAACCGCGTTCAATTGTATCGACCGCACGACAGTGAAGTTTCCATGCGCAAGGGCGAGATGGAATGGGTGTCGCGTCTGCAGCGAGCTCTTCAGGAAGGGCGCTTCGTCCTGTACTCGCAGAAGATCATGTCGATCGGGGAACAACTGCCCCAGAAAAGCCATCACGAGTTGCTCGTGCGCATGATCGATGAGCACGGCAAGATCGTGCCACCAATGGCGTTTATCCCCGCCGCGGAACGCTACAGCATCATGCCAATGATCGATCAATGGGTTGTCCACAATGCGTTCGCCGCGATCAGTACTCTCGGGCCGGACTGCGGTACCTATGCAATCAACATTTCCGGGGCCTCAATCGGAGACGAGCGCATCCTTGAATTCGTTCGGGAACAGTTCCGTAATTTCGTGATGCCGCCGCGGAGCATTTGTTTCGAGATTACGGAGACCGCGGCCATCGCCAATTTCGACAAAGCCGCGCGATTCTTCGGCGAAATGAAATCGCTGGGCTGTTTGTTCTCGCTTGACGACTTCGGGGCCGGCATGTCTTCTTTCGGATACCTCAAGCATTTGCCCGTGGACTTCATCAAGATCGACGGAAGTTTCGTGAAGGATGTGGCGCACGATCCGGTAGCCGTTGCGATGGTGAGGGCGATCAACGACGTCGGGCATGTAATGGGCAAGAAGACGATCGGCGAGTTCGTGGACGGTGAAATAGTGCTGGGTGCATTGCGCGAAATTGGCGTGGACTTCGCGCAAGGCAACTGGATATCCCCGCCGAGTCCGTTCCCGGCGAAAACCCCGAGTGCGACGCCATCTGCCCGCGCGGGTACGGAGTCTGCTCGTCTTCCGGAAGTACGCTCTTCGGTCGGCGAAATTGCTTTTAATTCCATAACATGAAAGAAAAGACCATGAACATGAATGACAATGCTGTTCGGGAAATGACTTCGCACCCCCGGTGGGTCTCCTCGCTGTATGAGTTCGTGGCGCCCCACTGGGACAATGTCGTCAATGGGCAATGGGCGCAATCGGTCGCCGCGGCACGTCTCAGCGTCGAGCAGATGCAGGGATGGATTCTTCAGATCTACCCTTTCATCTATGATTTTCCGAAGTTCCTGGCTGAGGGCTTGATCAAGGTGGAGGATGATTTTTCGAGGACGTTCCTGATCGAGAACATCCGCATTGAACGAGCGCACGCCGAACATTGGTTATGGATGGGCGAAGGATTCGGACTGGATCGGCAGCAAATGCTGAACCTGGCCGAAGGCGAAACCCCGATCCTGCGCGATGTGCAGTCTCTCACCGACTGGGTTTGGCGAGTGAATGCCAAAGGTTCGCTGGCGGAAGCTGTGGCCGCCACGAGTTTCGCGATCGAAGGTGTCGCGGGCGCGCTCGCAAGAAAGATTGCTACCGGCTTCGAATCGTACCGCGACCGCCCGGGCGTGGATATGAACCCGAAGACTTACAAGTGGATTCGCGAACATTGTCACTACGACGACGAACACCCGAAGTTCGCGTTGGAAATTGTGAAGCACTACGCCATTACCGAGAGAATGCAGCGCCAGGTCATGTTTGCGGCCAAACGCAGCCTTGAACTTCTCGAGTTGGCGTTGCAGAGTTCGACGCGCATGGTAGCTACGTCGAAGCGGTGACTGTGGTAAGCGAAAGGGAGAATGTCAGTGAGGGAGGCTCCGCTTTGCCGCCGGGCTTTGAAGTTCTCCTCACTGACGGCTCTTGACCGGGAAGCTAGTTGATCAGACACTACCCCCATGTCTCGGAATGTGCGTAACCCGCGCCTGACTCTTTCGATCCGCCACCTTTAGGCGCGCTTGGAGGGGGAATGTCGAACCTGAAGAATAAGACGATATTCATAACTGGTGCGACAAGGGGAATAGGCAGGGCAATAGCGCTTCGGTTCGGCAGCGATGGTGCCAACATCGTCGTAACCGGAAAGACGGCGGAGCCAAATCCCAAAGCCTCAGGTACGATTCATACCACGGCACGTGAGGTGGAGGAAGCCGGAGGTCGCGCGCTGCCTCTCCAACTAGACATACGCGATGAAAATGCTGTGGCATCGGCGGCAAAGGCAGCGGCAGACAGATTCGGTGGCATCGATATTCTGGTCAATAACGCCAGTGCGCTGAGCGTTTCCGGTACCCTGCAGACACCTCCCAAGCGCTACGACCTGATGAATCAGATCAATGCACGTGGTACGTTCATTTGCTCGCAGGCCTGCCTTCCTTACCTGTTCAACTCGGCCAATCCGCACATTCTCACGTTGTCGCCGCCGTTGAATCTCGGTCAGAAATGGTTCAAGGATCATGTCGCTTACACGATCGCGAAATACGGCATGAGCATGTGCACGCTCGGGATGTCTGCCGAATTTGCCGAAAAAGGCGTCGCGGTGAACTCATTGTGGCCGAAGACGACCATCGCGACCGCGGCCGTAGAGGTTTTTTTCCCGCAAGCGCTTGCGGGAAGCCGCAAGCCTGCAATTATGGCGGATGCCGCTCACGCGATCGTCGTGCAGGACAGCCGCAGCGTCACCGGCCGTTTCTTCATCGATGAGGATGTCTTGCGTGGGCAGGGGATGACAGATTTCGACCGCTACGCGCTCACGCCGGGAGCGAAGCTCTACACGGACATCTTTTTGGACTGATCCGGCACGCATAAGGAAAGCAATATGGACGAAGCGAGATGAGCCAGGCAAGCGACATCATTGCCCCTGAGATTGCGCGGACGCTCGATGGATTATTCAAGGAGCGCGTTCGACGCTCTTCCAGCGCAGTCGCGTACAAGAACTGGGAGGAACCAGGCGGCTGGAAGGACTACACTTGGAGCGATGTCGAGAGTCTGGTCGCGCGCTGGCAGGCAGGATTCGAAGCGGATCGGTTGCAGCCGGGCGATCGGGTTGCAATCATGCTGCGCAACAGTGTTAGCTGGATCGTATTCGATCAGGCTGCAATGGGGCTCGACCTCGTGACTGTGCCCCTTTACACCTCTGACCGTCCCGAGAACATTGCGTACATCTTGCAGGATTCCGGCGCAAAGCTGCTGGTGTTCGAGAATGCTGACCAGTGGGCATCGTTTGCGCAGGTGCAGGATCAACTCGTCGGACTCAAGCGCGTGCTGTGCATCAATCCCATGCCTGGGCCGTGCGACGACGCGCGCGTCAAGAGCGTCGCGGCCTGGCTGCCAAAGGCCTCCGCTCCTGCCAAGCATGTCAATCAAGACGGCGCGAAGCTGACGAGCATCATCTACACCTCAGGTACAACCGGGAAACCCAAGGGGGTCATGCTGTCGCACAGGAATATGCTGGAAAACGCCAGCGCAGCATTGCAGTGTTTCAAGGTGACAACGCAGGACCTGTTTCTGTCCTTCCTGCCGTTATCGCACACGCTCGAGCGCACTGCCGGTTGTTACCTGACAATGATGGCCGGAGCCTGCGTGGCTTATGCCCGCTCAATTCCGCAACTCGGGGAGGACCTTGTCGCAATCAGGCCGACGATCATGATTTCCGTGCCGCGGATCTACGAGCGCGTTTATGGAAGCATAAAGACCCGGCTCGCTGAAGGACCAGCATTTCGCAGAAATCTCTTCGAATACGCCGTCGAAGTTGGCTGGGCGAGATTCCAGCATCAGCAGGGCAGGGGGCCGTGGAAAGCCTCTTTCCTGCTTTGGCCCATCCTTGATCGTCTGGTCGCCGGCAAAGTGATGGCGCGATTGGGCGGACGACTACGCGCCGCCGTAAGCGGGGGTGCTGCTCTGGCGCCCGATATTGCGAGATTGTTCGTCGGCCTGGGCTTGCCCATTCTGCAGGGCTATGGCCTGACTGAAACCAGCCCGGTGGTCAGTACCAACCGCCTGGAGGACAACATTCCGGCCAGCATCGGCAAGCCCATCCCGGGAGTACAGGTCAAGTTGGGCGAGAAGGATGCGCTGCTCGTTAAAGGGCCAAACGTAATGCTCGGCTACTGGAATTTGCCGGAGGCGACGAGGTCTATGTTTACCGCGGATGGCTGGCTCAATACCGGCGACACAGCTCGCATCGACGAGACAGGGCACCTCTACATAACGGGCCGGCTCAAGGAAATCATTGTCATGTCAAATGGTGAGAAGATTCCGCCGGTGGACATGGAAGCCGCCATTTTGGTGGACAATCTTTTCGAACAAGTCATGGTCCTCGGCGAGGGCAAGCCCTATCTGACGGCGTTTGTCGTGATCAATCGTGATCAATGGACGAAAATTGCGGCGCAGGCCGGAATGCCGGAAAGCATAGACAAGGTCATGCATGACGAAGCGGGGCAGAAATTCGTACTGGAACGCGTGCAGCGACAAATCAAGTCGTTTCCAGGCTATGCACAGATACATCGTGTGGCGATCATGGCCGAACCATGGACAGTTGAGAACGGCCTGTTGACGCCTACCATGAAACTGAAGCGCCTGAAAGTCGTGGAATCCAACCAGAAGGAATTCGACGCACTCTATGCCGGACACTGACAGCAAGCCGTCGCTCAAGCAGACGGCGGTTCCCGATTTGGGGCGCGAGCCGACGTTGCGCGTCGTCCCGATGCCTTCTGATGCCAATTACACCGGGGACATTTTTGGCGGATGGATCATGTCGCAAGTCGATATCGCCGGCAGCATTCCCGCGATAGAACTCGCGAAGGGGCGAGTCGCAACTGTTGCCGTGAACGCCTTTACGTTCAAGCAACCGGTGATGATCGGCGATGTCGTCAGTTTCTATGCCAAAGTGGTACGAGTAGGGCGTACGTCAATCACGGTGGATGTCGAGGTATACGCGCGACGGCGCGCGTTGCGCGAGATGGTGAAGGTGACCGAAGCGACGTTGACGTACGTCGCGGTTGACGATGAGCGTCGGCCACGTTCCGTTAATGTGGATTTCGATAGAAAATAGCAGTGCCTGTGTTTGGTGGTTTCGATCTTAACTAGGAGAGCAAAATGCGCAGAAAATATCAAAGAAGTTGCATTGCACTGGCCGTTGCCTCGGCGTTCGCCGGCACATCGACACTTGCGTCTGCGGCAGGATTCGCGCTGATCGAACAAAGCGCCAGCGGCATGGGCAACGCCTTCGCGGGAGCCGCGGCAACCGCCGAGGATGCCAGCACGATATTTTACAACCCGGCGGGAATGTCCCTGCTGCAAGGAACGCAGGTTACGATCGGTGCGCATGCAATCGACTTGAGCGCCAAGTTCAGCAATTCTGGCTCTTCTTCAATCCCCCTGGGCGCGCAACTCATAGGAAGTCAACCTGGAGGAAACGGGGGAGATGCAGGAGGGCTGGCGGTTGTGCCCAACTTGTATTTCGCGATGCCGATCGGCGATCGGCTTAATTTTGGTATCGGAATAAATGCCCCGTTCGGCCTGGTGACGGAGTACGACGACAACTGGATAGGACGCTTTCAGGGTATCAAGTCGGAACTCACGACCTATAACATCAATCCCGCCTTGTCTTTCAAAGTAAACGATACCTTTGCGATTGGCGCCGGAGTGAATTATCAGCATCTTGACGCGAATCTGACGAACGCCGTGCTTCTTCCAGGAGCGCCGATCGAAGGTCGCGCCGAAGTGGATGCCAACGATGATGCATGGGGATGGAATGTCGGTGTCCTCTTTCAACCCTCGCCCTCCACCAAAATTGGTGCAAGCTATCGGTCAAAACTCGAATACAAGCTGGAAGGAACAACTACTGTTAATCTCGTCAACGGCGTTCCTATTGCGGCAGCCAGTGGAGCAACTACTGCGGATGTTACCCTGCCGGATTCCTTTTCGCTAAGTCTGGCGCAACGCCTGAACGACAAATGGGAGTTTCTCGCAGACGCTACCTTCACGCGTTGGAGCGAAATCAATCGAATCAATATCGTAAATTCCACGAACGGAACCTTGCGCGAGAGTCTGCTTCTGGATTTTGATGACACTTGGCGGTATTCAATCGGTGCCAACTACAAGTTGAACGAAAAGTGGACCCTTAAGGGCGGCGTTGCTTACGACCAGACTCCGGTCAAGGGTGCGACTACTCGCTCGGTCCGGCTGCCGGATACCGATCGTACCTGGCTATCGCTTGGTGCCGGCCTGAAGGTGCAACAAAGCGGCAAACTGGATTTTGCCTATTCGCACATCTTCCTGAAAGACGCTGACATTAACTCCACGCGCAGCCAACAAGTGCCTGGTCTTTCTACGCCGACGCCCGCACCAGGAACCGCATCGACCGTGGCTGGCACTTACACCGGTTCAATTGATATTTTCAGCGTTCAGTACACAATTAGCTTCTAAGCAGTTCCGGTGGCAGGTGCCTGCCTGCCACCGTCTTTCATTTCGGGCCTGGTGGACCGCGGCCAGGCCGTTGCAATTCTAAAGGCCAACATGGCATCGCCTGTCAAATTTGCCGTACGCAAAGTCGCCGTTCTTGGCGCGGGCGTCATGGGTTCTCAGATCGCCGCCCACTTGGTTAATGCGGGGGTCGAGGCGATCCTGTTTGAGTTGCCGGCGAAGGACGGGAATCCAAACGACAACGTGCGCAAGGCCATCGACGGACTCAAGAAGCTAGAACCCAGTCCGCTGTCGGTGATCTCGCGCGCGGAGTTCATCCAGGCGGCGAACTACGATCAGGATCTGGCGCTGCTCAAGGATTGCGACGTTGTCATCGAAGCGATCTCCGAGCGCATGGACTGGAAGAAGGCTTTGTACGAAAGAGTCGCGCCGCATCTGGGCGAAAACACCATCTTCGCAAGCAACACTTCCGGCCTCTCGATCAACTCGCTATCCGAGGCCATGCCGGCCCATGCACGAACCCGGTTTTGCGGTGTCCATTTCTTCAATCCACCGCGGTACATGCATCTTGTCGAGCTGATACCCGGCAGCGTCACGGATCCCGCGATTCTCGACCAGCTTGAAGAATTTCTGGTAACCACTCTCGGCAAGGGGGTCGTCCGCGCCAAGGACACCCCCAATTTCATTGCCAACCGCGTCGGGGTGTTCTCGATCCTGGCTACTTTCCATCACACGCAGAAGTTCGGTCTGGGTTTCGACCAGGTCGACGCGCTGACTGGCGCGCTGATTGGCCGCCCGAAGAGCGCCACCTATCGCACCGCTGACGTCGTTGGCCTCGATACGCTGGCCCATGTTGTCAACACCATGAAGGAAACCCTGCCTGACGACCCATGGCACAAGTACTACCAGGTGCCGGACTGGTTCGCGCAATTGCTTGAGCAAAAGGCGTTTGGCCAGAAATCAGGGCGAGGCGTCTATCGCAAGCAGGGCAAGGAGATCCATGTCCTGGATCTGCAGAAAAAGGACTACCGGCTTGCGGCGGGCGAGGCGGATGAATCGGTCGTCGCAATACTGAAAAACAGGAACGTAGCGGAACGCTTCGCGCAATTGCGCGCGAGTTCGCATCCGCAGGCGCAATTCATGTGGGCGGTGTTCCGCGACATGCTGCATTACTGCGCGGTGCACCTGGAGGCGATCGCCGACAATGCGCGGGACCTGGACTTCGCCATTCGTTGGGGTTTCGGTTGGAACCAGGGGCCGTTTGAAATCTGGCAGGCAGCAGGATGGCAGCAAATGGCCAAGTGGATTGCGGAGGACATCGCCGCCGGCAAGAGCATGGCGCCGACTCCACTCCCCGCCTGGGTTACCGAACCGGGACGAGAAGGTGTGCATAAGGGGCAAGGGTCCTGGAGCGTGGCTGAGCGCAGCTACAAGCCACGTTCAGGCTTGCCGGTGTATCGCCGTCAGCCTTTCCCGGAGCGACTCATCAGTGAGACGGCGGCATACGGCACAACCCTGTTCGAAACCGACGCCGTGCGTATGTGGAGCACAGGCGATGATATCGGCATCGTCAGTTTCAAGACCAAGATGCACGCCATTGGAGAGGATGTGCTCGACGGCATCATGCAAGCTATCGACGAATCCGAACGCACTCTCAAAGGCATGATTATCTGGCAGACCGAGCCGCCGTTTTCCATCGGGGCGAATCTATCCGGTGGCGGGGCGCGCAAGAGCGAGCAGAAGCCCTCTGCGTTTGCATCGATGATGAAGAAGTTCAAGCGCGAGGCGGAATCGGCGCTGCTCAAGGCAGCCTACAAACTCAACGTGGCCGATTCGCTGATGGCTGGACGCCTGGAGAAAGTCGAGCAGGTGGTCGAACAGTTTCAGGCAACCTCACAGGCCCTGCGTTACTCCATGATTCCGACTATCGCGGCGGTCGACGGCATGGCTCTGGGCGGCGGGTGCGAATTCGTCATGCATTGTGATCGCGCAGTGGCCACCCTGGAAACCTATATTGGGCTGGTCGAAGCCGGTGTAGGCCTGCTGCCAGCCGGAGGTGGCTGCAAGGAGTTTGCGATGCGGGCGGCGGCTGACGCCAAAGGTGGCGACGCTTTCCCCTTTCTCAAGAACTATTTTCAGAACGTGGCGACCGCGCAAGTGGGAAAAAGCGCGGAGCATTCGCGCGAACTGGGATTCCTGCGTCCTGGCGACCGGATAGTCATGAACCGTTTCGAACTTCTTCATGCCGCCAAGTCGGAATTGAACAATATGGCCGATGCCGGGTATCGTCCTCCGCTCAAGGCGCGCACCATTCCGGCAGCCGGGCGCAGCGCCATTGCGACGTTCAAGATGGCGATGGCCAACATGCTTGCCGGGCGCTTTATCTCGGAGCATGATTTTCTGATCGGCAGCAAGGTTGCCTATGTGATGTGCGGTGGCGATGTCGAGCCCGGAACGCCACTCACGGAAGACTGGTATCTGGACCTCGAGCGACAGGCCTTCATGGAACTCATTTCCACTGAAAAGACACAAGCTCGCATCGAGCAAATGCTCAAGACTGGCAAACCGCTCAGAAACTAAGGTTCATCGCGTTTTTCCAGACGGAGATTTCATGGCCAGACAGATACAGGATGCATACATCGTCGCGGCGACGCGAACGCCCGTTGGCAAAGCGCCGCGCGGAGTGTTGAAGCATGCGCGTCCGGACGACATGCTCGCCCACGTGTTGAAGAGCGCCTTGGCTCAAGCGCCTGGCCTCGACCCATCGGTTATCGATGACGTCGTCGTGGGTTGTGCGATGCCCGAGGCTGAGCAGGGTATGAATGTGGCTCGCATCGGTTTGCTGCTTGCCGGATTTCCCAACACGGTTTCAGGAGTAACGCTCAATCGCTTTTGTTCTTCCGGCTTGCAGGCGGTGGCGACCGCGGCGGACCGCATTCGCCTCGGTGAGGCCGACGTGATGATCGGGGCCGGAACGGAAAGCATGAGCATGATCCCAATGGGCGGCAACAAGATCGTTGCCAATGAACAGCTCTTCGCCAAGAACGAAAACATCGGCATTGCTTACGGCATGGGCATTACGGCCGAGAAAGTGGCGGAGCAATGGAAGGTGAGCCGCGCGGCGCAGGATGAATTCGCCACCGAATCGCACCGCCGCGCGCTGGAAGCGATTGAGAAGGGCGAGTTCACGCAGGAAATTGCGCCCTATACGCTGAATGAACACGTTCCTGATTTCAGGCAGCATCGCGTAGTTACGAATAGCAAGGTCATTGCGATTGACGAAGGTCCACGCGCGGGAACGACGCGCGAGATCCTTGCCAAACTGAGGCCGGCATTTGCGGTCAACGGATCGGTGACCGCTGGCAACAGTTCCCAGACGTCGGATGGCGCGGGAGCCGTCATTCTGATGAGCGAAGCCGCGCTCAAGCGCTTCAATCTGAAGCCGCTCGGACGGTTTCTCGGCTTCGCAGTGGCCGGTGTTCCGCCGGAAATCATGGGCATCGGTCCCAAGTTCGCCATCCCCAAGGTCCTCAAGCAAACCGGTCTCAAACTGGACGACCTCGACTGGATCGAGCTGAACGAGGCATTTGCTGCGCAGAGCCTGGCCGTAATCGGTGATCTCGGGCTCGATCGCAACAAGGTCAATCCACTGGGCGGCGCGATCGCGCTTGGTCATCCACTTGGCGCAACGGGTGCGATTCGAACCGCGACGCTTCTGCATGGCATGCGCCGGCGCAGACAGAAATACGGAATGGTGACCATGTGCATCGGAACGGGAATGGGAGCCGCCGGTATTTTCGAGTCGTTGAGATGAGATCCGAGGGGCCGTGGCGGAGCGTGCAACGGCGCGAATCGCTGCGGATCTGGTTGCGCCGGCTGGGCTTCAATTTCTTTCCGGCCTTTCGAGCAACCGGCGCGCGCGTCATCTATATTTCTGAGGACATGCGCAAATTGCGTATCAAACTGCCGCTCAACCTGCGCACCCGCAACATCCACGGTACGTTGTTCGGGGGAGCGATGTACGCAGCTACCGATCCGCTGTATGCGATTCTGGTAAAGGTCGCCCTCGGCCCCGGTCATATCGTCTGGGACAAGTCCGGCGCCATCCGCTATAAAAAGCCGGGCCGCTCGACGCTCTACGCCGAGTGCAGCCTGAGCGATGCGCAGGTCGCATCAATGCGCAAACTTCTCGAATCCGGGTCGTCTGTCGATCTGAACTACGACATCGAACTCGTCGACGAGCGCGGTGTGGTGCATGCAGTGGTGCAGAAGACGATCTATGCCGCTCGCAAAGAAGAGTACAAGTTGCGCCAGGAAGCCGCACCGGCGAGGCTCGGTTAGAATTCAGTTCCGTCGCCGGAAACAACACTGAGGTAGCAGCATGTCCAAGATCATTCGGGTCGAAGTATTCCAGGTCGACCTGAAGCCGCACGTGCAGCGCGGCGATGCAATCCAGTCCTTCCATACGCAGGAAACGCCGATGGTGCGCTTGTATGCCGATGACGGCGCCGAGGGTACCGGCTACGCCTATACCATTGGCACGGGAGGTTCGTCGGTCGTCGCCCTGATTCGCGATCACCTGGGTCCGCAATTGCTCGGGCGCGATGCTGCGATGGTCGAACAGATCTGGAAGGATTTGTTCTTCCATACGCACGCGACGGCCGTCGGGGCGATTACCAGCCTGGCGCTTTGTGCCATCGATTCGGCGCTGTGGGACATGCGCTGCAGGAAAGCCGGTCTGCCGCTGTACGTGATGGCAGGCGGAGCGCAGAGGAAAGTACCCATCTACGATACCGAAGGCGGCTGGCTGCATTTTTCGACTGCGCAGATCGTCGACAACGCGCTGGCCAACAAGGCGCGCGGTTTTCAGGGCGTGAAAATAAAAGTCGGTAAGCCACACGTCGGCGAAGACGTGAAGCGCCTTGGGGCGGTGCGCAAGGCGATTGGCGACGATATGGAATTGATGGTGGACGCGAATCAAGGCTTCACGATTGCCGAAGCCATCCGCCGCGCACGTCACTACGAGCCGTTCGATCTAGCCTGGTTCGAGGAGCCATTGCCGGCGGAAGACCTGAACGGCCATGTCTTGCTGCGGCAATCGACCAGCATACCGATCGCCGTAGGCGAGTCCATCTATTCGATCAGCCATTTCCGCGAGTATATGCAACGCGATGCCTGCTCAATCGTCCAAACCGACGTGGCCCGCATCGGCGGCATTACGCCCTGGCTGAAATCCGCGCATATCGCGGAATCGTTCAATATGCCGATCTGTCCGCATTACCTGATGGAGTTGCACGTCGGCTTATGCGCAGCGGTGCCCAATTGCCCGTGGGTCGAGAACATTCCCCAACTAGGCGCAATCATGAAGAACGAAATGAAGATCGAGAAGGGATTTGCTTTTCCGTATGAGACCCCGGGGCTGGGTATCGAGTGGAACTGGAAGGCGATAGACAGATTGCGCGTCGCGCCGCCCACGATATTGCAGTCCGGCACATCCAACGCATCCAAGAGGAGGACGAAATGAACACTGTCAAGATTTTGACCGCTGTTTGCCTGTTGACGTTTGCCTACGCTCAGGTGATCGCCGCGGAGGTTTCACCTGTCGGAGTTTGGCGCACTATCGATGACAAAACCAAGAAGGAGCGCTCCATCATCCGCATCACCGAAGAGAATGGGGAACTCAAGGGCACCGTGGAGAAATTGTTCGATCAGCCTGGCGACGATCCAGCGCATTTGTGCAAGGAATGCAAGGACGAGCGCAAGGACAAGCCCATCATCGGTATGACGATCCTGTGGGGTCTCAAGAAGGACGGGAATTCGTGGACGGGGGGCGAAATTCTCGATCCCCACAACGGAAAAATCTATAGCGCCAAGATCACTCCTTCGGGGGATGGCAAAAGCCTTAACGTCCGGGGCTTCATCGGCATATCGCTGCTTGGAAGAACCCAGACCTGGCTGCGACAGGAGTAGGGCAGTCCGTCGGTCCACTTTGGACCGTCCGCGGTATTGAATCTCTGCCTAGCCGAGGCTTGCAGCGCATCGCGCCGCCACCCCGATTACATGTTCGGGTAGTTGGGCCCGCCGCCGCCCTCGGGAGCGACCCAGACGATGTTTTGCCGCGGATCCTTGATATCGCAGGTCTTGCAGTGGACACAGTTCTGCGCGTTGATCTGCAGGCGCGGACCTGAACTTTCCGTAACGATTTCGTATACCCCCGCAGGGCAGTAACGCTGTTCGGGCGCGTCGTAAAGCGCAAGATTGACGTCGATCGGTATCCGGGCATCCTTTAGCGTCAGATGCGCTGGCTGATCTTCGCGATGATTGGTGTTCGAGATGAAAACAGAGGACAGGCGGTCGAAAGTGACTATGCCGTCGGGCTTGGGGTAGGCGATAGGTTGCACCTCCGTTTTTTTCTTCAGCGTCTCGTTGTCGGCGTGATTGTGATGCAGCGTCCAGGGCGCCTTGCCTCCGAACACGATCTGATCGACGCCCACCATTGCGGTGCCGGTGTACAGTCCTTTGGACATCCATGGTTTGAAGTTGCGCGCCCGCTGCAATTCCTCATGAAGCCAGCTGACGCGGAATTTTTCCGGATAGTCGCTTAATTCATCTGCGCTGCGTCCCGCGGATAAGGCGTCGATCGCGGCTTCCGCCGCGAGCATGCCGGATTTGATGGCTGCATGGCTGCCCTTGATGCGCGAAACGTTCAGGAAACCGGCGTCGTCACCTATGAGCGCCCCGCCGGGGAAAACCAGTTTCGGCAGAGACTGAATACCCCCGGCTACGATGGCCCTTGCCCCGTACGAAACGCGTTTGCCGCCCTCGAGAAAGGGACGAATGGCGGGGTGCGTCTTGTAGCGCTGGAATTCCTCGTAGGGATTCAGATAAGGATTGGCATACCCGAGGCCGACCACGAAGCCGATGCATATCTGATTGTCTTCCATGTGATAGAGGAAAGACCCACCATAGGTGTCGGCATCGAGCGGCCAACCGGCCGTGTGAATTACGAGTCCGCTCTGGTGTTTCTCCGGCTGGATTTGCCAAAGTTCCTTGAGCCCGATTCCATACACTTGTGGATCGCGGCCGGCGTCGAGCTTGTATTTGTCCAGGAGCTGGCGGCCCAGTTGCCCGCGGCAACCTTCCGCGAAGAACGTGTATTTCGCGTGCAATTCCATTCCGGGCTGGAAGTTCGGTCCCGGCTTGCCATCCCGTTCGACTCCCATGTCCCCTGTCGCCACGCCGGTAACAGCGCCGCTGTCGTTGTATAGAACCTGCGTTGCGGCGAACCCTGGAAAGATTTCGACTCCCAGCGCTTCAGCCTGCTGTGCGAGCCAGCGACAGACGTTACCCAGGCTCACCACGTAGTTGCCGTGATTGCGGAAACATGCCGGCAACAGGAAATTGGGCACTTTGATCGCGCCGCTTTCGCGCAGGAAGAGAAAGCGATCCTCGGTTACCGGCGCATTCAGAGGCGCATCCTTCGCTTGCCAGTCGGGGAAGAGTTCCGCGAGTGCGCGCGGATCCATGACCGCACCGGAAAGAATATGCGCGCCAACTTCGGATCCTTTTTCGAGCACGCAAACAGAGGCCTCGCTGCCGCGCTCGGCTGCGCGCTGCTTCAGGCGGATCGCGCACGCCAGCCCCGCAGGCCCGGCGCCAACCACGACCGCGTCATACTCCATCGATTCGCGTTCTGCCAAACCATTCTCCTCGCTGCCGGGCGGTGAAATGCCCTGCTGTTAAAATCTCACCGTCGGGATGATAAACGCTTTCGCGCGCCGCCAGAATGGCGTGCCGGTACCGAACGCCATGAAAAAAGAAGAGGGCAAGCTGGTTCGCGTGGACCGCGTGGCGATGCGTTGGGGCGAAATGGACGCGCTTGGCCACATGAACAATGTTTCCTACTTTCGCTATTTCGAACAGGCGCGTATCTCCTGGTTCGATACGCTCGCGATCGACTATCGCCCGGGCTCGGAAGGCCCGATCTTGGGAAGCTTGAGTTGCAGATACATCAAGCCCGCAGTCTACCCTGCGGATATTGAGGTCACGACGTATGTGGGCAAACCGGGCCGCAGCAGTTTCATGATGTTCCATGAAATGTTCCTTGCCGGCGATCCCTCAATTCTTTACGCCGAGGCGAATGCGGTAATGGTGTGGATCGATATTTCGGAAGGCAAGTCCCGGCCGCTTCCCGGCTGGATGCTTGAGCAACTTCGTGTAACGGCCTAGCATTCCACTACCGCGCCAGAAACGCCACGACTGTCTGGACCGATCAGGTAGAGATAGGCCGGCATCAGGTCTTCGGGCTGGCGTTGCGAGGCAGCGACCTCGCCTGGATGTGTCCTGGCGCGCGAAGGCGAAGCAACCGGGCCAGGCAGCAAGGCGTTCGCGCGGAGATTGGCACGGTCCTGCCATTCCGCGGCCTGGATCTTCATGAGTGCTTCAACGCCGGCCTTGGCGACCGCGTAGCTTCCCCAGAAAGCTGTCGGGTCCTGTCCGTGGCTCTCCAAAGTGAAAATAACGGCGGCATCCGTCGAGAGCTGCAGTAACCGCTGGCACGCCTGAGTCAGTGCGAAAGGTGCGACGACGTTGATGCGCAGCGTCCGGTTCCACTCTTCGGGGCTTTGCTGTTGCAAGGGCGACAGTTTTTCCAGGTGCGATGCGTTGTGCAGGATGCCGTCGAGCCGGCCCAACTGTGATTCGATCGCATAGCCCAGCGCATCGAAATCGCGTGTCGTTGCCTTGTCCAGATCAAGCGGAACAACCGCGGGTTGTGAATAGCCGTTGGTTTCAATTTCGTCGTACACGCGTTCCAACGACGCCACGTCCCGTCCGTGCAATACGACCGTAGCGCCATGTGCGGCGAATGCCAGCGCGGCTACGCGGCCAATGCCTCGACTGGCGCCCGTGACAAGGATGACACGGTCCTTCAGCAAGTCCCGGCTTGGCCGATAATTTCTAAGATCAGGCATGTTGCAACACGAGGCTGGCGGCAGCCACGCCACTTCGTACTGCCGATTCGATAGTCGCAGGGTAGTCCGATGCAGTGTAGTCGCCAGCCAGGTAGAGTCCTTCGACAGGCGTTGCATTGCCTGGTCGCGACATGCCTGGCGTGCATGAAAAAGTCGCCCGTTTCTCCGCGATGACCTGATGCCAGAGCGGTTCACCCAGACCGGGGAAATTCCCGGCCAATTCGGCATGGATCGCGTGCGCAAGATCGTCGTGAGACAGGTCTTGATGGGCGCCGCTGGCGGAAATAACCACGCCGATCAATCCATTCTGGCCGCAAAGCTGTCCGCGGTCGAACGCCCACTGCGCGTATTGGTTTTCCAGACCCCCCATGCGAAACGGCAAACGCTTTTCACGGGCGTACTGCAGATAGATCGAATAGATCGGCTGATACGTGAGGCGGTTGATCATCTGCAAAATGGACTTCAGTTCCGCATGCGGGTCAAGCAAGGCGCCGGCACGATGCGGCGAAACGGCCACGATTGCGTGGGTGAAACGCTCTGCGCTTGAAGTGATTGTGAATCCATGATCGGTGCACCGGACCGCATCCACCAGGACGCCCAGGCGAACGCTGCCGCCGCGCGCTTCAACATAGCGTGCTGCGCGTTCGGGGAACAGCGCGGAAAAGTCCAGCATCGGCAACAGCAAATCACAGTCCGCGCGTGTGCCATTCAAACTGTCGCGCAAGACATTCAAAAAAACCTGGGCCGAAGCCTGCGCAGGTGGAGTGTTCAGTGCGGATATGCATAGCGGATTCCACAGGTAGCGCGATACCAGCGCCGGTTGCCGTCTTTCGATCAGCAGGGTCGAAACATTCATGTCCGCTGCAAGCCGGAAGTCGTGGCGTCGCGCCCATGACATAAAGCGCATCGCGGCGATTCGATCGCGATAGCGCAGACCTCTCGCGCAAAGCAGCGCGGCGAGCAAATGCAGCGGAGCCGGTAACCGGGGCGCCTTCAGGCGAAAGGCGTTGTGGATGGTGAGTTCCAGGGGGAGTCTCAGAAGTCCCGTTGGCTCGGCGGGATCCTTAACCAGATCGATGAGTCGCAATGTTTCGCGGTAAGCCCCGAGGAGGATATGCAGGCCGTTATCCAGTCTCTTATCGGTGGTCTCGACACGCCGCGCGCGACCGCCGAGCACTCGGGAAGCTTCAAATATCGTCACGGGGACACCGGCGCGCGCCAGCTCGGCAGCGGCGGCCATGCCGGCATAACCGCCACCGACGACCGCAACGCGGATCGGTACTTTTGAAGCGGCTGTCATGCGCAAAGCCAGGTCCGCCAGGCGATCCACAGTTTGCGGATGGGCGTGAGCGATGTGCGCCGGTCGAGCACTTTGAATTCGTTATTGCGGATTTCTTCAAGCACCTTTTGGTAGATAGCCGCCATGACCAGGCCTGGACGCTGTGCCTTGCGGTCCCGCTCTGGCAGCGACCCGAGGGCGAGGCGGTAATAGTCTTCGGCTCTGCTTATTTGAAATTCGATCAGGCGCCTGAACGCCGCGGTGTCGTGCAGGTGAATTATGTCGGTGGCGGCAACATCGAAGCGCGTCAATTCTTCGAGAGGAAGGTAGACGCGGCCACGACGCGCATCCTCCCCCACGTCGCGAATGATGTTGGTCAGCTGAAAAGCGGTGCCAAGGTTCTCGGCATATTTGAGGGTGGCAGGATCGCGATATCCGAAAATTTCTGCAGCCATCAGTCCGACCACGCCCGCGACCCGGTAGCAATAGGATTGCAGCGTGGCGAAGTCCGGATAGCGGTTATAGCGCAAATCCATTTCCATGCCGTCGATGATGGATTGAAACCGCTCTTGCGGAAGATTGAAAGTGTGCACCACCGGCTTCAACGCCTGCGCGACCGGATGTTGCGCCGATCCGGCGAACGTCCCGGCAATCTCCTTGCGCCACCAGGCGAGCTTGGTGCGCGCCACTTCCGGGTCGGCGCATTCATCCACCACGTCATCGACTTCGCGACAGAATGCATACAATGCCGTGATCGCGCGACGGCGCTCGGGCGGCAGGAACAGGAAGCTGTAGTAGAAACTCGAACCGCTGCTGGCCGCCTTGTCCTGGCAATACTGTTCGGGGGTCATCGGCGGCCGAGCAATGCGCGCAAGAACATAATCATCCAGTCGAAGGAACGCAGCTCGGGACGATCGCGAAACACGTCCCCGCCGCAGGCCTGCAGCTTTTCCAGGATCCGGCTTCCGCCCATCACGATCATGCGCAGTTCAAGGCCGACGCGACCGGGCAAAGTTCGCCCAAGTGGTGCCCCGGCCAGCAACATGCGCCGCGTCCGCTCGATTTGGAATAGCATCAAGTCGCGCCAGTTGTTGCTGGCGTCCCGATTAGCGATCTGCGATTCGGTCACCGAGAATTTCGCCATTTCGTCGGCAGGCAGGTAGATTCGATTCTTGCGGTAGTCGATCTCCACATCCTGCCAGAAATTGATCAATTGCAGGCTCGAGCAGATATTGTCGGACCAGGCCAGGCTGCGTGGGTCGGTTGCGCGGTAAATGTGCAACAGCAGGCGTCCGACCGGATTGGCCGAACGCGTGCAATAATCCATGACTTCGCCAAAGTTCGCATAGCGTGTCTTCACCACATCCTGCGAGAACGCGGACAACAGATCACGGAACAAGGCGATCGGAAGCTGAAACTTCCGGATTGAGTCGGCAAGGTCGACGAACAGCGCAGATGTAGGCGTCGCACCGTTCTCGATAAGGTCGAGCTGCTGCGTAAATCCGGCCAGGTTGGCAAGCCGGATTTGCGCTGGCCAGCTGCCTTCGTCGGCAAAGTCATCCGCTTGACGAGCGAAGGCATAGATCAATTGCACCGGCCGCCGCAGATGGGAGGGCAACAGCACCGATGCGACCGGAAAGTTTTCGTAGTGATTCTGCGCCATCTGGTATTGACAAGGCGAGACCGGGAGTTAGGACTGGCGATGCGCCCTTGCCGCGGCGGTTTCGGGTGACGACGGGGAGCGATTATGGATTAGAATGTGGAGAGCGCGAAAGTGGCGGAATTGGTAGACGCACCAGATTTAGGTTCTGGCGCCGAGAGGCGTGAGAGTTCGAGTCTCTCCTTTCGCACCAGAGCCGCGGAAATCACGCCACTGACGTCTGCCACCACCAACTGGAAAAACGGAATTTGATGCAAGCCAACCTGGAAACCCTGAGCTCCCTGGAAAGACGCCTGTCGATTACCTTGCCGCTCGACAAGGTGAACAATGAAGTCGAATCGCGCCTCAAGCGCCTTGCGCGCACCGTGAAGCTGCACGGCTTCCGGCCTGGCAAGGTGCCCATGAAGATCGTCGAACAGCAATTCGGCGGCCAGGTGCGCCAGGAAGTGCTTGGCGATGCCGTGCAGCAGAGCTTTGGGGAAGCGGTCAAGGAAAAGAACCTGCGTGTCGCCGGCTATCCTCGCATCGAAGTCAAGCCGGGTGAAAAGCCGGCGGACCAGTTCGAATATGTCGCCACCTTCGAGGTCTATCCCGACGTCGCAATTGGCTCGTTGGTGGACGCCAAAATCGAGCGACCCCTGGTGAGTATCAATGATGCCGAAGTGGATAAGACCATCGAAATCTTGCGCAAACAGCGCACACATTTTCACGCGGTCGAGCGTGGCGCGCAAACTGGCGACCAGATCGGCATGGACTATCGCGGAACCATTGCAGGCGAGCCGTTCGAGGGCGGCGCCGGCGTCGATCAGACTGCGGTGCTTGGCGGCGGGCAACTGCTCGCCGACTTCGAGAAGAACCTTGTCGGCATGAAGGCCGGGGAAAGCCGAGCGTTCGATGTGCACTTTCCCGCCGATTACCATGGCAAGGAAGTGGCAGGCAAGGAAGCGCACTTCGAAGTCCAACTCAAGCAGGTCCAGGAGCCGCATGTACCCGCGGCGGATGCCGAGTTTGCCAAATCGCTCGGCATTGCCGACGGCGATCTGGAGAAAATGCGCGCCGACGTGAAGGCGAATCTCGAGCGCGAAGTCAGGCGCAGGTCCGAAACGCGGCTCAAGGATCAGGTGATGAAGGCGTTGCTGGACGCGACCAAGGTCGAGGTGCCGCGGGCGCTGCTGGAAATGGAGGTGGAACGTCTGACGCAGAACATGCGCCGCGACATGGAACAACGAGGCATCAAGGCGGCTCAGATACCGATGCCCAAGGAAGCATTCGAGCCCGAAGCGCTCCGGCGAGTGAGCCTCGGATTGATACTTGCCGAGATGGTAAAACTGCACAAGCTCGATGCGAAACCGGATCAGATCAAGGCGGTGGTTCAGGAGTACGCCCAAAGCTACGAGAAGCCGGACGAGGTGGTGCGCTGGTACTACCAGCAACCCGAACGCCTGCGCGAAGTGGAATCGCTGGTGCTCGAGAACAACGTAGTGCAATGGACGCTGTCGAACGCGAAGGTCGAAGACAAGCCGACCAACTTCGACGATCTCATGGGGAATGCGAAATGATGAAGATGCAAGACCGTTTTTATCCCGAACCGCAGGGTCTGGGGCTGGTACCGATGGTGATCGAACAGAGCGGACGCGGTGAACGCGCTTACGACATCTACTCGCGTTTGCTCAAGGAACGGGTGGTCTTCCTGGTTGGCCCGGTTACCGAAATGACGGCGAACCTCATCGTTGCGCAACTGCTTTTTCTCGAATCTGAGAATCCCGAGAAAGACATTTCCTTCTACATCAACTCCCCGGGAGGATCGGTTTCCGCGGGGCTCGCGATTTACGACACGATGCTGTTCGTCAAGCCCGACGTCAGCACGCTTTGCATCGGCCAGGCCGCCAGCATGGGGTCGTTCCTGCTCGCTGCTGGTGCGAAAGGCAAGCGTTTCGCCTTGCCGAACTCGCGGGTCATGATTCACCAGCCGATGGGAGGGTTTCAGGGGCAAGCGTCGGATGTGGAGATCCACGCTCGCGAGATTCTCTATCTGCGGGGTCGCCTGAACGAACTGATGGCCAAGCACACGGGACAGAAGGTCGAGACCATAGAGAGGGACACAGACCGAGACAATTTCCTCAGTGCCGAAGAGGCGGTAAAGTACGGCTTGGTCGACAAAGTATTACTGAGCCGCAGCGAGACTGCGGCGGCTGCAGCCTGAAGATTTGACGTGCGTGCGCTTTAAGGCAGGCATCGATCTCGCAGATTTGGTAAGAAGGGAAGGGAAATATGTCTGAGAAACCTGGTGGCGAGAAGCTTCTTTACTGCTCCTTCTGCGGCAAGAGCCAACACGAAGTCCGCAAGCTGATCGCCGGTCCGTCGGTTTTCATCTGCGACGAATGCATCGAGTTGTGCAACGACATCATTCGCGAGGAAAGCCATGCCGAGACTGCAGGCAAGGGCGTCAAATCCGATCTCCCGGTGCCGCACGCGATCCGCGAGAGCCTCGATCAGTACGTTATTGGCCAGGACATCGCAAAAAAGATTCTGTCGGTTGCCGTCTACAACCACTACAAACGCTTGAAAACGGTGCAGAAGAAGGATGACGTCGAACTGGCGAAGAGCAATATCCTTCTGATCGGGCCAACGGGCTCGGGCAAGACGCTGCTGGCGCAAACGCTGGCGCGTCTGCTTAACGTGCCTTTCGTCATGGCTGACGCCACCACGCTCACCGAGGCGGGTTACGTGGGCGAAGATGTCGAGAACATCATTCAGAAGCTGCTGCAGAAATGCGACTACGATGTGGAAAAAGCGCAGCGCGGCATCGTTTATATCGACGAGATCGACAAGATCTCACGCAAATCCGACAACCCCTCGATCACCAGGGATGTGTCGGGTGAGGGCGTGCAGCAGGCCCTGCTGAAATTGATCGAGGGCACCATAGCGTCCGTGCCTCCACAGGGCGGGCGCAAGCATCCTAATCAGGAATTCGTGCAGGTGGACACCACCAACATCCTGTTCATCTGCGGCGGCGCGTTCGATGGCCTCGATCGGATCATTCGCGCTCGTTCGGATAAGGGCGGTATCGGATTCGGCGCGGAGGTCAAAAGCAAGGACAATCGCAAGGATATCGGTGAAGTGCTGCGCGGGGTGGAGCCCGAAGACCTTATCAAGTATGGGCTTATTCCCGAGTTCGTCGGCCGCCTACCGGTCGTAGCCACGCTCGATGAACTTGATGAAGCCGCCCTGATCCAAATATTGACTGAACCGAAAAACGCCCTGCTTAAGCAGTATCAGCGCATGTTCAGCATGGAAGGTGTCGAACTCGAGGTTCGTACCGAGGCACTCAAGGCCGTGGCCTTCAAGGCACTAGCCAGACGAACGGGTGCTCGCGGCCTGCGTTCGATCCTCGAACATGTCTTGCTCGAAATCATGTATGACCTGCCCTCGCTCAATAACGTGGAGAAAGTGGTCGTAGATGAAGGCATGATCAAAGGGGATACGCAGCCTATCCTCCTTTATTCCGACCAGCCGAAGGTTGCGGGCTCCGCTTGAGAAGCGGCAAATTGCTCTTGCCGGTGCAAGAAGCTGTCGTAATACATAGGGTTGCGGATGCCATTGAAAAAACCGCGACGTCCCCAACCTTCGTAACAATGCCACTTAGGGTGACCAATGACCTATCCCGCTGAAGCTGCTGAAAACTCCGTAACGTATCCGTTGCTTCCGCTGCGGGATGTCGTGGTGTTCCCGCATATGGTTATCCCGCTGTTCGTCGGACGGCCGAAATCGATCAAGGCGCTCGAAACAGCCATGGAGTCCGGCAAGAGCATCCTGCTGGTCGCGCAGAAATCGGCCGCCAAGGACGAGCCTTCTCCGGAAGACTTGTACGACATTGGCAGCGTCGCGAACATCCTGCAGATGCTCAAATTACCCGACGGCACCGTAAAGGTGCTGGTGGAAGGCGTGCAACGCGCGCGCGTGGTCGCAGTTACGGACGAGAAAACGCATTACGTGGCCGAAGCGGTGCCGATCCCGGCGGATGCGATCGAATCCACGGAAGTTGAGGCAATGCGTCGGGCAATGCTTACGCAATTCGACCAGTACGTGAAACTCAACAAGAAGATCCCCCCGGAGATTCTTACGTCGCTGTCGGGCATCGATGAGCCGGGCCGGCTTGCCGATACCGTGGCGGCCCACCTGCCTCTCAAGCTCGATCAGAAGCAAGCCGTCCTGGAGATGTTCGAGGTCAAGAAGCGCCTCGAGCACCTGTTGTCGCTGATGGAGGCGGAACTCGACATTCTGCAGGTCGAGCGGCGCATCCGCGGGCGCGTCAAACGCCAGATGGAAAAGAGCCAGCGCGAGTATTACCTCAACGAACAAGTCAAGGCCATCCAGAAGGAACTCGGCGACATGGAAGAGGGCGCCGACCTTGACGAAATGGAAAAACGCGTCAAGGCCGCGCACATGCCCAAAGAGGCCAGGACCAAGGCCGAATCGGAACTGAAGAAACTGCGCCTCATGTCTCCGATGTCGGCCGAAGCGACGGTCGTGCGCAATTACATCGAAACGATGGTCAGCTTGCCCTGGAAGAAGAAGAGCAAGATCAGCAACGATCTTATCAAAGCCCAGGAAGTTCTGGACGCAGACCATTATGGCCTGGACAAGGTGAAGGAGCGCATTGTCGAGTACCTGGCGGTACAACAGCGCGTCGACAAACTCAAGGCGCCGATACTGTGCCTGGTCGGACCACCCGGCGTAGGCAAGACTTCGCTCGGACAGTCGATCGCCCGATCCACCAATCGCAAATTCACGCGCATGTCACTGGGCGGCGTGCGCGATGAAGCGGAGATACGGGGCCATCGTCGAACCTACATCGGGTCCATGCCGGGCAAACTGTTGCAGAACATGACCAAAGTGGGCGTGCGCAATCCGCTGTTCCTCCTGGACGAAGTCGACAAGATGGGACAGGATTTCCGCGGCGATCCGGCGTCCGCCCTGCTCGAAGTTCTCGATCCGGAGCAGAACGACAAGTTCGTCGATCACTACATCGAAGTCGAATACGATCTTTCCGATGTGATGTTCGTTGCGACAGCGAACACCATGAATATTCCGGCTCCGTTGCTGGACCGAATGGAAGTGATCCGCCTGTCCGGATATACGGAGGACGAGAAGATCAACATCGCAATGCGCTATTTGCTGCCCAAGCAGGTAAAGAACAATGGGCTGCGGGAAGGCGAGATTTCGGTTTCGGAAAGTGCCATACGCGACATCGTCCGCTACTACACCCGGGAGGCCGGGGTGCGCAGTCTGGAACGGGAAATCTCCAAGATCTGCCGCAAGGTGGTGAAGTCGTTGCTGACCAAAAAGCGGGAGACGCGCGTCACGGTGTCCGCCCGCAATCTGGACCACTACCTCGGCGTGCGCCGCTTCACCTATGGACTGGCGGAAAAGAACAACCAGGTCGGACAAGTCACCGGACTGGCGTGGACCGAAGTGGGCGGCGAATTGCTTACCATTGAAGCCGTGGTGATGCCGGGCAAGGGCAACATCCATCGGACGGGCTCGCTGGGCGATGTAATGAAGGAATCGGTGGAGGCGGCGCGATCCGTGGTGCGTTCGCGCGCGGCTCGCCTGGGAGTCAGAGACGACGCATTCGAGAAGAGCGACATCCATGTGCACGTGCCGGAAGGTGCAACACCCAAGGACGGTCCTTCTGCGGGAATAGCGATGACGACTTCGCTCGTGTCCGCCTTGACGGGCATTCCAGTCAGGGCAGACGTGGCCATGACGGGTGAAATCACGTTGCGAGGCGAGGTCCTTGCAATCGGTGGTCTCAAGGAAAAGCTGCTGGCAGCGCATCGTGGCGGCATCAAAACAGTGCTGATTCCGGAAGAGAACGTCAAAGATCTGGTCGAAATACCGGACAACGTGAAGAATCGCCTCGAGATCCACCCGGTGAAGTGGATCGATCAGGTGCTGGAGCTCGCGCTGGAGCGCAAACCGGAGCCACTGCCGGAGAAGACGGATCCGGTCGCGATCCCCAAGGTAGATACCAGCGAGGCAGTCGGCGCAGTAAAGCACTGAACGAGGATCAAGGGCTCGGACGGGAATGCTAAGTGCATTCCCGTTTTTTTTGCGCCGTCCGTCCCGTTGCCGTGGCATTCGCTGGGAACGCGCTTGACATGCCGATTTTCGCCTTGCTATAAAGCTCATCGGCGGATCAAAACACAAAAAATCCTCTGGCTCGGCCCAGTCCTACACGGTGTCCTGCAGTCTCATCAACGAAAAAGCGAAAGGGGATGTCAGTGAACAAATTCGAACTCATAGAGGCCATAGCGAAGTCTGCCGATATTTCGAAGGCAGCCGCGGGCCGCGCACTCGACGGCGCTGTGGCCGCGATCGAGTCATCGCTGAAAAAGGGAGGGATGGTGACACTGGTAGGCTTTGGTACTTTCTACGTCGGCAAGCGCGCGGCGCGCAGCGGCCGCAATCCGCGCACGGGGGCGGCGATCAAGATCAAGGCGGCAAAAGTGCCAAAGTTCCGCGCTGGCAAAGCCCTCAAGGATGCAGTAAACTAGCGCGCTTCGTTAAACCGCATAGCAAAAGTTATTGCAAGAAGGCAGCCGCAAAGTCTCAGACGTAGCGAATGTGCTCCGCGCAAGCGATGGAAAGCAAGCAGCGATGCGGCACCAAAAGATTCGGGATCTGATCTCACAATTCGCACCATCGAATTCGCAGCACCATGGCGGCGCTTACACTACGGGTGCTTAGCTCAGTTGGTAGAGCGTCGCCCTTACAAGGCGAATGTCGGGGGTTCGAGCCCCTCAGCACCCACCAGCGGAACTTAACGTGCAGTACAAGGAGTGGTAGTTCAGTTGGTTAGAATACCGGCCTGTCACGCCGGGGGTCGCGGGTTCGAGTCCCGTCCACTCCGCCAGTCCATGGAAGGCGAACGAGCGTTCGCCTTTTTCATTTTGCTGTCCGCAGCGGGGTCGATCCGCATGGGACAGCCGGGGGCATACTCTGGCGCTTCGGTCTAACCTTTCGACTCTGGACACACCATGTACGATTTCGTATACAAGCACAAACGTTGGTTGCAGATCGCGCTGCTGGTGCTCATCGTCCCGCCTTTTGCACTGTTCGGCATCGATTTCTATTTCCGCAATACCGATACCGGAGGCTCGCTAGCCAGAATTGGCGACGCCCGCATTTCCGAAGCCGAGTATTCGCAGGCGCTGCGCCAGGCGCAGGAGAAGATGCGCGAGATGATGGGTAAAAATCCGGATCAGGCCATGCTCAACAGTCCGCAGCTCAGGCAGTCCGTGCTGAATGAACTGATCGAACACAAGGTCACCTTGTCGCATGCGTCAAAAGCCGGCATGACGGTATCCGACTCCGAACTGCAGAAGATGATCGCAGCGGTTGAAGCGTTCCACGATCAGTCGGGTAAATTCTCGCGCGAGCGCTATCGCCAGCTGCTTCAAGGCCAGGGGCTTTCCCCGGCCGCGTTCGAGAACCAGGTGCGCTCGAACATAATGCTCGAGCAGGTGCGCAGCGTGTATTCCGGGTCCGCTTTCGTTCCGGAATCGGTCGCCGAGCGGTTGTTGAAAATACGCGAGCAGGAAAGGGAAGTCAGCCAGGTCTTGTTCAATCCGAACGATTACCGCAAGCAAGCGGAAGTCTCGGATGCCGATGCGGAAAAGTACTTCACCGAGCACAAGGGCGAATTTCTCGTGCCCGAGCGCGTGAAGGTCGAATTCGTGGTGCTGTCGCTTGAAGCCTATCAGCGCAGCATGCAGATCAGCGACGAAGAAATCAGGAAGTTCTATGCGGACAACATGAGCCGCTATCAGACCGCCGAAGAGCGGCGCGCCAGCCACATACTGATCCCGGCCGCAGCGAGCGCCACCCCCGAAGAAAAGGCCAAGGCAAAGGCCCTCGCCGAGGATCTGTTGAAACAGGTCAGGCAGAATCCCAGGAAATTCGGCGAACTCGCTGCGAAGTTTTCCAAGGATCCAGGTTCCGCGGAAAAAGGCGGGGATCTGGGTTTTTTCGCGCGGGGGCTGATGGTCAAACCCTTCGACGAAGCGGCATTTTCAATGAAGGTGGGCGAGATCGCGGGACCGGTCGAAACACAGTACGGTTTTCACATCATCCGCCTCGATGCGATCAAAGCCGTGCAGACGACGCCGCTGGAGTCCGTCAAAGCGCAGATCGTGGAGGAAATCCGCAAGCCGAAAGTAGCCAAGGCTTTCGCCGAAGCCGCCGATAACTTCAACAATCTCGTGTACGAGCAATTCGACAGCCTGCAGCCTGCGATCGATGCGCTGAAGCTTACCCTGCAGAAAAGCGACTGGGTAAGCCGTGCCGGAGGGAATCCAAATCCGCTGCTCAACAACGACAAGTTGCTTGCGGCGCTGTTCTCCGACGAAGTCCTCAAGAACAAACACAACACGTCGGCAATCGAGGTCCAGCCGAACATGCTGCTGGCCGCCCGCGTAACCGAACACAAACCTTCCGAAGGTTTGCCGTTCGATCAGGTGCGCAAGGACATTGTGCAGCATCTGTCTGACCAGGCCGCAACGCAGCTCGCGGAAAAAGAGGGACTGGCTGCGCTCGAAAAGCTGAAGAAGGGCGAACCCTTGGCGCTGAAGTGGTCGGCCCCACAGACCGTCACTTTGCAGAAGCGCCAGGGACTGCATGCCGAAGCCGC
>Ga0207675_100000223_pt1 | contig 53251 bp, 49 predicted proteins | sample KBSSwiS42_FD_184305 | JGI IMG/M metagenome (GOLD analysis project Ga0207675, IMG submission 184305) | Switchgrass rhizosphere microbial communities from Kellogg Biological Station, Michigan, USA - KBS Switchgrass S4-2 (SPAdes) (version 2) | ecosystem: Host-associated > Plants > Roots >...
GCCGAAGCCGGTCACCGAACAGTAGATCAGACCGGGATTCACCTTCCTGAGCTGCGCGTAGCCCAAGCCGTAGCGCTCGAGGTCGCCGAACTTGAAATTCTCGAGCAGCACGTCGCAGCGCTCGGCGAGCTCGCGCGCGATCGCCTGACCCTTCGGGCTCGCGAGGTCCAGGGTGACCGATTTCTTGCCGCGGTTGGCGCACGCGAAGTACGCCGACTCCGCGGTGTCGCGCCCTTGTGCGTCCTTGAGCCATGGCGGTCCGAAGGCGCGCGAGTCGTCGCCTTTCTTCGGCCGCTCGACCTTGATCACTTCGGCGCCGAGGTCGGCGAGGTTCTGCGCGGCCCAAGGACCTGCGAGCACGCGGGTCAGATCTAGAACACGGATTCCTGCGAGCGGCCCCGGCATAGGGGGGCGAGTTTACTGCATCCTGCGCGCTATTTTTGCCGCACCAGGATGTTGTTGTGGACGGTTCGCACGCCGCTGATTCCTGCCGTCACGCGGCCGGCGCGCGAAACGATATCCGGCGCGGGTACGAAACCAGAAAGTTGCACCGCGCCTTCGTACGTTTCCACCGAGATCGTCTTCCAGGGGATGTTGCGCTCCGCGAGCAGCGCCGCCTTGACGCGCGCCGTGAGTGCGGCGTCCGCCTGGACGCGCTTGTCCATGTCCTCGCGAGCGCTCAGGTACTCGGCAAGCGAGAGCTGCCGATCCTTGTTGGCGTCGAATTGCGCGAAGCGCTTGTGGATCTCCGGATCGGCGAGCGCTTCGATGCGCGTCACGTGGCCGTCGCCGTTGCGATCGAGCCTGGCAAATTCCGCGGCGCGCGGGCCGCCGCCCGGCTCGCCCGAGCCCGGTTGCGCGAGCGCTGCGGTGCTGGAGGCAAGGGCGAGGGCGATGAACAATGCGCGCATGGTTGGGCTCGGGCCCACTATGCGCGTGACGCGTTAATCCGCGCGTCCGCTGCAATAGTCCGCCTTGCTCAGGGACGTCGCGATTTCGCTACAAGAAGGTGTTCCGCGAGCTCGCGGAAGCCCGCGCCGGCCGGGGCCTTGGTGATGAAGCGGGGCGCGGCCGACAACACATTCTCAAACCTCCGAACGTTGGCCACGCCGACGGAGTTGTGGAAGAAGCCGAACATCGGCGCGTCGTTCGGCGAATCGCCGGCGAACACCACTTGCCGGTTGGCCTGGTCGAGGTCGAGGCCGAAGCGCTCCGCGAACAGCTGACGTGCAGTGGCGAGCTTGTCGTAATCACCGAACCAGCCGTTGACGTGAATCGAGCTCACCTTGGCGGTGAGCCCGGCCTCTCGCATCATGGAGGCGATGCGCTCCGCCGCGCTGAGGGGAAGCGGCGGCACGTCCTCGCAATAGTCGATCGCCAGGTCGGTTTCGCGGTAGGGCTGGTCCGAGGCGAGCGCGCAGCCAGGCACTGCAGCCAGAATCCGCTGCGCGATGACCTTCAGGCGCGCCTGCTTCTCGGCGCGGCTGGCCTCGTCCTGCTGAAAGCGTCGCTCCAGGCGCCCATTTGCGTAGTAGAAGTAGAAGGCGCCGTTCTCGCCGACCACAGCGTCGACCGGCCACATGCGCGCGATGTGATCGCACCACCCCGCGGGCCGGCCGGTGACCGGAACGACGCGAAACCCTGCGCGTTGCAGGCGCTCGAGCGCGCTGTATGCGTCCGCAGTGAGCTTGCCCTCGGTGGTCAGCGTGTCGTCGATATCGGTCAGCACCGCGTTTACGTCGCGGGCGTCGAGCTCGGTGAGCGCTTTCACCGGCCCACCACCTGCGCCACGCGGCTGCGCTGCGCCTCGGTCATGCGCAAACCGCACTTGGTGCGGCGCCATAGCACGTCCTCGGCGGTGCGCGCCCATTCCGTTCCCATCAGATAGCCGAGCTCGCGTTCGGTCAGCCCCGCGCCGTAGTACTCGCCAAGCCTGCCGTCGCCGAGCACTTCGGTGCCGAGCACGCCATGGCGGCGGAAGACCCCCTGCAGCACATTCGGCGCCACCTGGGGATAGCGCTGAAAGAACTCGCGCTTCGCCGCTTCGCGGTCGGCGAAGTCGCTGCCTGGAAGGGGCGCTTTCCCAGTCCACGCAGGCTTCATCGCCGGAAAGTACGGCGCGAGCTTCTCCAACGCGTGCTCGGCGAGCCGGCGGTACGTCGTGATCTTGCCGCCGAAGACACTCAGCACCGGCGCCGCCTCCTCGACATCGTCGACCCGCAGCGTGTAGTCGCGCGTGATTGCCGAAGGATCCTCCGAGCCATCGTCGTACAGCGGCCGCACGCCCGCATAGCGCCAGAGCACGTCCGCCGGAGACGGCGCACGGGCCAAGTACCTGCCGGCCGCGCGGCACAGGTAGTCGACTTCGTCTTCGCTTGCGGCGAGATCGGCGGCGTCGCCTTCGAAATCGACGTCGGTCGTTCCCACCAGCGTGAAGCGATCCTCATAGGGAATCATGAAGACGACGCGGCGGTCGTCGTTCTGCAGGATGAAGGCATGGCGCCCTTCATACAGGCTCGGCAACACGATGTGACTTCCCTTCACCAGGCGGATCGAGTCGCGCGTGGTTTCGCCCAGGCGCTCATTCAAAGCCTGCTTCACCCACGGACCGGCGGCATTGACGATCGCGCGCGCGCGCACGCTTTGCCCGCCGGAGAGCTGCGCGATCCATCGCCCGCCGTCGCGCCGGGCGGAAAGGCACTCGCTGCCGACGAGGACGCGGGCGCCGCGCCGCGCCGCGTCGAGCGCGTTGGCCACCACCAGTCGCGCATCGTCCACGCGGCAATCGGAGAACACGAAGCCGTGCTTCAGCTCTGCCCGCAGTCCCGCCCCGTAGGGCGAACGGTCGAGCCGCACGCTCTGCGACCCCGGCAGGAGGGAACGCCGCGTGAGGTGATCATAGAGAAACAGCCCGACCCGGATCATCCAGCGCGGCCGCAGCTCGGGAACGTGCGGCATGACGAAGCGCGTCGGCCAAGTGAGATGACCGGCGACACGCAGCAGGATCTCGCGCTCGGCGAGCGCCTCGGCGACCAGACGGAACTCGTATTGCTCGAGATAGCGTAGTCCGCCGTGGATCAGCTTGGAGGACGCCGACGAAGTCGCCGCCGCCAAGTCGTGGCGCTCGACCAGCAGCACCGACAGTCCGCGGCCGGCGGCGTCGCGCGCGATGCCAACGCCGTTGATGCCGCCGCCGATCACCAGCAGGTCGTGGGTCACTTCCATGCCAGCGGAATGCGAACGCCGAGCGCCACGCCATCGCCGCTGACGAGGTTCGAAGCCGCGATGGTGCCGCCGTGGAACTCGGCGATCAGGCGCGCCACGTACAGCCCGAGCCCGAGGTGCGGCGTACCGGTCCCCGTGGCCTCGCGCATGGAAATCATCGACTCGAACAGGCGCGTACGCATCTTGTCTGGAAGCAGCGGCCCCTTGTTGGTGACGGTGAGCGCCGCGGCGCCACCGGCGTCATCGAGCGCGACGCGCACCGGCGCTCCGCCCTTGGAGAAGTCGACCGCATTCTCCACCAGCTTGTCGAGGAGCTGTGCGGCAAGATCGGGTGCGCCTTCCACTTCCACCTTGCGTCCGGGCGGGAGCTCGAGCGCGAATGCCGCCTGCGGATACGCCAGGCGATAGCCCTCGACGCAGCCGCGCACCACCGCGGCGAGGTCGTAGCGCTCGCGCTCGAGCGCGCGCAGGCTCTGCTCGAGCCGCGAGGCCTCGGTCATGCGCTCCAGGATGCGTCCGAGGCGCGCCAACCCCTGCTCGGCGCGCTCGATATACAAGGCGGCATTCTCCGGCGAGAGCTTCAGGTTCTCCAGCGAGGAGCGCACCACGGCAATCGGCGTGCGCAGCTCGTGCGACAGGCGGCCCGCCATGCTCTCGAGATACGAATGATGCTCGGCGAGACGCTCGAGCACAGCAGAGAAGCTGCGCGAAAGGTCGCCGATCTCGTCGCGCGCAACCGCGCCGGCGGCAAGCTTGGTCACGATGTGGCCGCGCGCATCGATCGCCGACTCGGCTTCGTCCCGCAGGCGCCGGATGCGCATCGACAGCCGCGTGGCGAACGCCATCAGCAGAATGCCCGCGCCGGCGAAAGCGGCGAGCGTAAGCCACAGCAGGCGCTCGAGCGCCTCGCTCTTCACCGACATCACGGAATTGGTCGTCTCCTCGGTAACCACGGCGCCGGTGACCTCGTCGCCGCTCCAGATCGGGTGCGCCGCCGAGAGCACGATCGCGCGTCCATCGCGCGTGTGCCGGGTGCGTGTGGCGGGCGTGCCCTGCATCGCGGCGGCCACATCCGAGCCGGTCGCGAGCACGTCCTCGGGCTGCGACTCGACGAAATCTTCGGTTGGGCGCGGGATGAGCCAGCCGACCGAATAGGCAAAAGCGGGTTGCCACCAGGGCGCATCGGTCGCCACGTCCACGGGGCGACGCAGGCTGCCCGCCGAAGCGATGACCTGGTAGCCGCGGTCGACCACCCAGATGCGCGACGAGGTGCGCTGCAAGCCGAGCAGGATGGCGTCGACCTCGTCGTCGCGCCCGGAGGCGCTGGCGAGCAGTTGCGGACGCTCGTGCAGGGCGGTCGCGACGGCGCGCGCCACCGCGAGCAGCGACTGCTCCTGCCCCTGGAGCAGGAACCGCTCCATCTCGTTTACATAGAGCACGCCCGCGAGGGGCAGCGCGAGCAAAGCAAGGAGCAGCAGCGCGAGCTTGACGCGCAGGCTGAAGCGCAAGCGCTTCATGCCTGCCAGCGATAGCCCATGCCGTAGACGGTGTCGATGGCGTCGAACGCCGGGTCCACGGCGAGAAATTTGCGGCGGATGCGCTTGATGTGCGAGGTGATGGTGCCGTCGTCCACCACCAGGTTGGCGTCACGCATCAGTTGCTCCCGGCTCTTCACGTGCTCGGGAAACTTGGCGAGCGCGTGCACCATCCAGAACTCGGTGAGCGTGAGCTCGACCGGCTGCTCGCGCCAGTGCACGCTGAAGCGCTTCAGGTCGAGCGCGAGCGGGCCGCGCTCGAGGCGCTCGGGCGCGGCCGCGGTCTCGCCCGCCAGCTCGGCGCGGCGAAACAGCGCCGCGATGCGCGCGAGCAGATGCGGCAGGCTGACATCCTTGGTCAGGTAATCGTCCGCGCCCAGGCGCAGGCCGGCGACGGCATCGAAATCGCTGTCGCGCGCGGTCAGGAAGATGATCGGCAAGGCCGCGGACAGAGCGCGCAGCTCACGGCACAGCGCGAAGCCGCCGTCGACGTCGGCGCCGAGGCCGATGTCGATCAGCGCGAGGTCCGGGAGCCGCGTGCGCATCGCGGTGAGCGCTTCGGTACGCGCGGCGTACGCGGACACCTCGAAGCCGTGCTTGCGCAGCGCCTCGGCGTAGTTGGCGCGGATGGCGGGCTCGTCTTCGACGATGGCAATGCGGCGCGACATGGCGGCGACTATAGCCGAAGGCCGCAACCGCCAAGGCGGGTGCCATCGCTTTGCCAGAATTGTTCGGCGCTTTGCCTGCGGCGGCGCCGGGCGGCGCCGCCAGGCTGGCCTTGAATCACTGGCATGGAATACACCGAACCCGAAGTCGAACAAGTCGAACCGAAGAAGGCAGCCCTGCCGCTGCTCTTATTGCTCGCCCTGGCTTCCGCCCTCGGGGTGGTGGTGGCATTCGTGCTGGCCGCGGTCGCCATGCTGCTCGCGGCGCCGGCCTACGCGCAGGAGGGCAAAGATCCGGGCCTGGGAGATACCGCCGGCAGCCTTGTGCTCGAACGGCATGGCGCGATGGCCGAGGCGGAGCGCCTGTCGGCCGAGATCGAATCGCGGGAGGACGGCGACGTGCTGATCACCCGCGTCGTCGAGGTTTATCACAACCCCTTCGACGAAGCGTTGAGCGGGTTCTATCTGTATCGCCTGCCGGCCAACGTGGTGCTCGATCGGCTGAGCTTCGCACCCGAAGCTGCCGAGGCACGCCATGCTCTGCTCAGCCAGCGCGAATCCGGCGCTCTGGTCGAGCCGACCGAGGAGCTGGGCGCCGGCGAAACGCTGGTGGTGGTGTTGCAATACCGCACGCGCAGCGTGCGGCGGATACTGGCCGCGCGCTAGCTACTGACCTTCTTGAGCTGCTCCAGCTTAAGCACCTTCACCTTGGTCTCGACCACGGCGGCCTTGGGCTGGTCGCGGTCGCGGACCTGGACCTGTTGCTGACGGCGAATCTTTTCAAAAGTCTTGCGGACGTCGGTGTCGAAGCTCGGGCGGTAACGGAAGTCGGAGTCAAGGATGTGTTTCATGGGTCTCTCCTGCGCTGGTGAGACCGATTGTTCCAGTGACGCAAGGTGCGCCGTCACCGGCCGCATTTAGTCAGCCCGGACTAGTCTCCGAATGGCGACAGTGCTTATTCAGTCGAGGTTTTGCTACAAGGCTAGCCGGGCGGCTACGCAGCGGGATTATTTCTTCCGCAGCTTCCTGATTGCCGCGAGTTGCGCGGCGAGCGATGCGACCTCGCTCTCGACCGTAGCGAGCTCCTGCTTGTCCTTGGCACGCGCGCGCGCCTCCTCGGCCTGGCGCAGCGCTTCGCTGGCCTTGGCCTCGTCGAGATCCTTGCCACGGATGGCGGTGTCTGCGAGCACGGTAATGACCTTCGGCTGTACCTCGAGAATGCCGCCGGCGACGAAGATCAACTGTTCCTCGCCGCCACCTGCCGGCTTGATGCGCACCGCGCCCGGCCTGATGCGCGTGATGAGCGGAGTGTGGCGCGGATAGATGCCGAGCTCGCCCGCTTCGCCGGGGAGCACGACGAATTCCGCCTCGCCCGAGTAGACCGACTCCTCGGCACTCACCACGTCGACGTGGATGGTGGCGGCAGCCATTATTTCTTCGCGGTCTCTTTCTTCATCTCTTCCGCCTTGGCGAACGCTTCCTCGATGCCGCCCACCATGTAGAAGGCCTGCTCGGGCAGCGCGTCGCATTCGCCCGCCACGATCATCTTGAAGCCCTTGATCGTGTCCTTGAGCGATACGTACTTGCCCGGGCTGCCAGTGAAGTTCTGCGCCACCGTGAACGGCTGCGACAGGAAGCGCTGGATCTTGCGCGCGCGCGCCACCGCCAGCTTGTCTTCCGGCGAAAGCTCGTCCATGCCCAGGATGGCGATGATGTCGCGCAGCTCCTTGTAGCGCTGGAGAGTCGCCTGCACCGCGCGGGTGGTCGTGTAGTGCTCTTCGCCGATGGTGTTCGGATCCACCTGGCGGGAAGTCGAATCGAGCGGATCCACCGCCGGATAGATACCGAGCGAAGCGATGTCGCGCGACAGCACCACCGTGGCGTCGAGGTGGCCGAAGGTGGTCGCGGGCGACGGGTCGGTCAGGTCGTCGGCGGGCACGTACACCGCCTGGATCGAGGTGATCGAGCCGGTCTTGGTGGAGGTGATGCGCTCCTGCAGCCGGCCCATTTCCTCGGCCAGCGTCGGTTGATAACCCACCGCGGAAGGCATGCGGCCGAGCAGCGCCGACACCTCGGTGCCCGCGAGCGTGAAGCGGTAGATGTTGTCGATGAAGAGCAGGATGTCGCGGCCCTCGTCGCGGAACGCTTCCGCCATGGTGAGGCCGGAGAGGCCGACGCGCAGCCGGTTACCGGGCGGCTCGTTCATCTGGCCGAACACCATCGCCACCTTCGACTCCTCGAGGTTGTCCTTCTTGATCACTTCCGCCTCGATCATCTCGTGGTAGAAGTCGTTGCCCTCGCGCGTGCGCTCGCCCACGCCGGCGAACACCGATTGCCCGCCGTGCTGAGTGGCGATGTTGTTGATCAGCTCGAGCATGGTGACGGTCTTGCCGACGCCGGCGCCGCCGAACAGGCCGATCTTTCCGCCCTTGGCGAACGGGCAGATCAGGTCGACCACCTTGATGCCGGTCTCGAGCAGCTCGACCGAGGGCGAGAGCTCGTCGAACTTGGGCGCGAGCTGATGGATCGAGCGGCGCTGCGTGGACTTGATCGGACCCTGCTCGTCGATCGGCCGGCCGAGCACGTCCATGATGCGGCCGAGCGTGCCTTTACCCACCGGCACCATGATCGGCGCGCCGGTGCCCTTCACCTTCATGCCGCGGCGCAGGCCGTCGGAGGAGCCGAGCGCGATGCAGCGCACGATGCCGTCGCCGAGCTGCTGCTCGACCTCGAAAGTGAGGCCCTTCTCCACCAGGCCGCCGGCCGCGCTGTCTTCCAGGACGAGCGCATCGTAGATGTTCGGCATTGCCTCGCGCGAGAACTCGATGTCGATCACTGCGCCGATGGATTGAACGATGGTACCTAGTGCGTCAGCCATGTTTTTCCTTATACAGCGGCAGCGCCGCCGACAATTTCAGACAGTTCCTTGGTGATGTTTGCCTGGCGGTTCTTGTTGTAGACCAGCGTCAGCTCGTCGATCAGCGTCGCAGCGTTGTCCGAAGCGGCCTTCATCGCCACCATGCGCGCCGACTGCTCGGACGCCATGTTCTCGGACACCGCCTGGAAAATGAGCGCCTCGATGTAGCGCGTCATCACCTGGTCGAGCACGGCGCGCGCTTCAGGCTCGTAGAGGTAGTCCCACACCGATCCGGGCGCGCCCAGCCGCTCGCCCGAAAGCGGCAGCAGCTGCTCGATCACCGGCTCCTGCTTCATGGTGTTGATGAAGCGCGTGTAGCCGAGCATCAGGCGGTCGAAGCGGTCCGAGACGTAGCCGTCGAGCATCACCTTCACCGCACCGATCAGCTTCTCCATTTGCGGCCGGTCGCCGAGCTGCACGGCGTGGGACGCGATCTTCGCGCCCAGGCGCTGCATGAAGCCGAAGCCCTTGTTGCCCAGCGCGCAGACCTCGATCTCCTCGCCTTCCGACTGCCATTGCTTGTACTGGGCGAGCACCATGCGCAGCAGGTTGGTGTTGAGCGCGCCGCACAGTCCCTTGTCGGTGGTGATGACGATGATGCCAACGCGCTTCACCGAGTCGCGGTCGACCAGGAACGGATGCCGGTACTCCGGATTGGCGTGCGAGATGTGCGCGGCGACGTTGCGGATCTTCTCGCCGTACGGACGCGCGTGGCGCATGCGCTCCTGCGCCTTGCGCATCTTGGAGGCGGCGACCATCTCCATGGCCTTGGTGATCTTTCGCGTGTTCTGCACGCTACGGATCTTCATCCGGATTTCTTTGGTGCCGGGCATGGCCTAGAACGAACCGTTCTTTTTCCAGTCCTTGATCGCATCGTGCAGCGATTTCTCGCCGTCCGCCGCCAGGTCCTTCTTCTCCTCCATGCTCTTGACGATGATCGGGAACTTCGACTTGAGGTAGTCGCGCAGCGAGCGCTCGGCGGCAAGCGCCTTTTTCACGTCGATGTCGTCGAAGTAGCCGTTGTTCACCGCGAACAGCGTGAGCGCCATCTCCCACACCTGCAGCGGCTGGTACTGCGGCTGCTTCATGAGCTCGGTCACCATGCGGCCACGTTCGAGCTGCTTGCGGGTGGCTTCGTCCAGATCGCTGGCGAACTGCGCGAACGCGGCGAGCTCGCGGTACTGGGCGAGCGCGAGGCGCACGCCGCCGCCGGTGTCGCGCCGCTTCATGATCTTGGTCTGCGCCGCGCCGCCGACCCGCGATACGGAAACGCCGGCGTTGATGGCGGGACGGATACCGGCGTTGAACAGATCGGTCTCGAGAAAGATCTGACCGTCGGTGATCGAGATCACGTTGGTCGGCACGAAGGCGGTCACGTCGCCTGCCTGGGTTTCGATCACCGGCAGCGCGGTGAGCGAGCCGGTCTTGCCCTTGACCTGTCCTTTGGTGAACTTCTCGACGTAGTCGGGGTTCACGCGCGCGGCGCGCTCGAGCAGGCGCGAGTGCAGATAGAACACGTCGCCCGGATAGGCCTCGCGTCCCGGCGGCCGGCGAAGCAGCAGCGACACCTGGCGGTACGCCCAGGCCTGCTTGGTCAGGTCGTCATAGATGATGAGCGCGTCCTGGCCCCGGTCTCTGAAATACTCGCCCATGGTGCAACCTGAATACGGCGCGATGTATTGCATCGCCGCGGACTCGGAAGCGGAAGCGGCAACGATGATGGTGTAAGCCATCGCGCCGTGCTCCTCGAGCTTGCGCACGACGTTGGCAATCGTCGAGGCCTTCTGTCCGATCGCGACGTAGACGCAGAAGAGGTCCTTGCCCTTCTGGTTGATGATGGTGTCGACCGCCACCGCGGTCTTGCCGGTCTGGCGGTCGCCGATGATCAGCTCGCGCTGGCCGCGGCCGATCGGCACCATCGCGTCGATCGCCTTGAGCCCGGTCTGCACCGGCTGCGACACCGACTGGCGCGCGATCACGCCCGGCGCCACCTTTTCGATCACGTCGGTGAGCTTGGCGTTGACCGGGCCCTTGCCGTCGATCGGCTGGCCGAGCGAGTTGACCACGCGCCCGAGCAGCTCGGGGCCGATCGGCACCGAGAGGATCTTGCCGGTGGTCTTGACGATGTCGCCCTCGGTGATCTGCTGGTACTCGCCGAGAATCACCGCGCCGACCGAATCGCGCTCGAGGTTGAGCGCGAGGCCGAAGGTGTTCTTGGGAAATTCCAGCATCTCGCCCTGCATCACGTCCGACAGGCCGTGGATGCGGCAGATGCCGTCGGTCACCGACACCACGGTGCCTTCGGTGCGCATGCGCGCGCCGGCATCCAGGTTCTGGATGCGGCTCTTGATGAGTTCGGAAATCTCGGACGGATTGAGTTGCATAAAGCTCCTGGGCGTCTTGCTTCTATGCCTTCAGCGCGGTCTCGAGCGCGCCGAGCTGCGCGCGCGCCGAGCCGTCGATCACCTGGTCGCCGAGCGCGATGCGCACCCCGGCGATCAGGTCCTTGTTGATTTGCAGTCTGGCTCTCACCTTGCGGCCGGTTTTCTTCTCCAGCCGCTGTACCAGGTCGGCGAGCTGGGCGTCCGAAAGCTCGAACGCCGAATGCACTTCGGCCTCGAGCACGCCTTCGCGCTCGTTCTTCAGCGCCTCGAACTGCACTCGAATCTCTGGCAGAAGCTCCAGACGACCATTCTGCGCGAGCACGCGCAGGAAGTTTTCCGACTCGGCGGTCAGCTTGCCCGACAGAATGCCGATGAACACGCCGGCCGCCTGCGCCTCGTTCAGGTTCGGGTCGGCGATCGCCGCGCGCACGCGCGCGTCCTCCGCGACCAGCGCCAGCGTGCCGAGCATCTCCGACCATTTGCCGAGCGTGCCCGCCCCGTCGGCCAGCCGGAAGGCCGCTTCGGCGTAAGGACGCGCTACGGTGCTGGGCTCAGCCATTACAGCTGACGCTTGATCGAATCCAGCAGGTCGGCGTGCGCCTTGCTGTCGACTTCGCGCCGCAGGATCTTCTCGGCGCCAGCGACCGCGAGCGAGGCGACCTGGTCGCGCAGCTTCTCGCGCGCTCGCGTGAGCTCCTGCGCGATCTCGGCCTTGGCTGCCGCCTTCTCGCGGTTGCCTTCTTCCTTGGCGGCGTTTTTCGCCTCCTCGACCATCTGCGCGGCGCGCTTTTCGGCCTGCGCGATCACCTCGGCGGCGCGACCGCGCGCCTGGCTGATGGATTCATCCGCCTGCTTGGTGGATTGCTCCAGCGCGCGCTTGCCCTGCTCGGCGGCGGCGAGGCCGTCGGCGATCGTCTTCTGCCGGGCTTCGATCGCGCGCAGCAGCGGCGGCCAGACGAACCTCACCGTGAACCAGATGAAAGCCGCGAAGACCAGCGCCTGCGCGATGAGCGTGAGATTGAAATTCATGCGTCCTCCCGCGGACTCGTCCGGCTTAGCCGAGCCTCGCGAGCAGCGGGTTGCCGGTGGCGAACCACAGCGCCAGGCCTACGCCGATGATGAACGAGGCGTCGATCAGGCCGAGCAGCAGGAACACCTTGCCTTGCAGCGAGTCGGTCAGCTCGGGCTGGCGCGCGGCCGCCTCGAGGAAGCGGCTGCACATGATGCCGACGCCGACGCAGGCGCCGAGCGCGCCCAGGCCGATCATCAGCCCGATACCGACGCCGGTATAGGCCTGCACCATCGCGATGAGTTGGAGTTTTTCCATTTGGTTTTTCCTTGGTGTGCGAAAAGAGGATCTAGTGGTGCTCGTGCGCCATCGCGATGTAGACGATGGTGAGCATCATGAAGATGTACGCCTGCAGGGCGACGATCAGGATGTGGAAGATCGCCCAGCCCAGGCCGAGCACGAAGCTCAGGCCGGCCCAGCCGATTCCGGCGCCCGCGAGCAGCCACAGCAGCAGGAAGATCAGCTCGCCCGCGTACATGTTGCCGTACAGCCGCAGCGAGTGCGACAGCGGCTTGGAGATGTACTCGATGGCGTTGAACAGGAAGTTCGCCGGCCACAGCAGCGGGTTGGCGCCGAATGGCGAGCAGAACAGCTCGTGGACCCAGCCGCCGAGGCCCTTGGCCTTGATCGAGAAGAAGATCATCAGCAGCCAGACCGACAGCGCGAGCGCGAAGGTCGTGTTCAGGTCGGCGGTCGGCACGATGCGGAAACCATGCTCGGACACGTGGTGCGTACCCGCGCCGATGATGTCGACAGGCAGAAAGTCCATCGCGTTCATCAGCAGAACCCAGACGAACACGGTGAGCGCGGTGGGCGCGACGAAGCTGTTGCGGTCACCGTGGCGGAAGATGCCCTTCGCTTGGGCGTCGACGAAGCCCATCAGCAATTCGACGAACGCCTGGCGCCGCCCGGGCTTGCCGGAGGTCGCGCCGCGCGCAATCCACCACAGGAAACCGAGGCCGACGAAGCCGAGCAGGATGGAAACGGCGAGCGAGTCGAAATGAAGCGTCCAGAACCCGCCGTCGCCGAGCTGCTTGGCGCCGTGCGTCAGGTGGTGACTGATGTATTCAGTAGCGTTGAATTCCGCGGCCATCGCTCAAATCGAAATCAGATCACTCGTCGCGCACGAAAAGCGCCATGGAAAACACGAGCATGGTGGCGACGAAGGAGACGAGAAGCGCGCCGCTTACGGCGTCGTCGTAGTTCGTCAGCACGAGCCACAGCAGGATCAACGCGAGGCCCAGCTTCACCGCTTCGGCCTTCAGCGCAACGACCAGAATCCCCCCTGCGGACCTCGCAGCCTTGCCCGAAGCCACCAGCGCGGACACGACCCCTGCAATCAGGCTGATCGTGCCGCCGGCGACCGCCGATACCGCTCCTTGCGCGCCGGCCAGAAATGCGGCCACGACGGCGATTGCCATCGTCACCACCACCTGCCAGACGAGAACCTTGCGGATCGGCTTGCTCAGGCGAGGAAGCATGGCGCTCTTTCCTTCCACACCCGGCAAATCCGAAAAATTATAACGCATGCGGTAATCGCGCTCAGCGCAGCTTCTTTAAAAGCTCGTCAAGGTGATCGAGGCTCGAGTAGTGCAGCACGAGCTTGCCGCTGCCCTTCTTTCCCGAGCGGATCTCGACCGTGGTGCCGAGCCGTTCCGACGCTTCCTCCTCGAGGCGCGCGAGATCGCGATCGCCCGGCTTGCGCCGGCGCGCGGTCGCACCGCGCAGCAGCTGTTGTACGAGGGCCTCGGTATCGCGCACCGACAGGCCTTTCGCGGCCACGCGCTTGGCGAGCTCGATCTGGCGCGCACCGTCGAGCGCGAGCAGCGCCCTTGCGTGGCCCATCTCGAGCGCGCCTTCCATCAGCATTTCCTGCAGCGGACGCGGCAGCTTGAGCAGGCGCAGCAGATTGGTGGTGGCGCTGCGCGAGCGCCCAACGGCGTCGGCGGCCTGCTCATGCGTCATCTTGAACTCGTCGACCAGGCGCTGTACCCCGGCCGCCTCCTCCATCGGATTGAGGTTCTCGCGCTGGATGTTTTCGATCAGCGACATGGCAAGCGCAGCCTCGTCCGGCACCTCGCGCACCACGACCGGGACCTCGTCCAGACCGGCCATCTGCGCCGCGCGCCAGCGCCGTTCGCCGGCGATGAGCTCGTAGCGGTCGCGATCGATCGGGCGCACCAGGAGCGGCTGCATCAGCCCCTGCGAGCGGATCGAGGCAGCAAGTTCCGCTAACGCTTGCTGATCCATCTTGGTCCGCGGCTGGTAGCGGCCAGGACGGATGCGCGCGACCGGCAGCGTGAGCAGCGCGTCGCGCGGCCGCTCTTCGCTGCCGCCGCCGAGCAGCGCGTCGAGACCGCGCCCCAGACCCTTGGCTTTCACGGCTGCACCCCCTCGCGTTCGAGCACTTCTCCGGCAAGCGCGGTGTAGGCCTGCGCACCCTTGGAAGACGCGTCCCAGACCACCGCTGGCACGCCGTAGCTCGGCGCCTCGGCAAGCCGCACGTTGCGCGGCACCAGCGTGCGATACACCTTGTCGCCGAAGTGCTCTTCGAGCTGCTGCGACACCTGCTGCGAAAGCGTATTGCGCGGGTCGTACATGGTGCGCAGAAGGCCGGCGATCTCGAGCGCCGGATTCAGATTCGCGCGCACGCGCTTGATCGTCCCCACCAGGTCGGACAACCCTTCGAGCGCGTAGTACTCGCACTGCATCGGAATCAGCACGCGCTGCGCGGCGGCGAGCGCGTTCACCGTCAGCAGGCTGAGCGAAGGCGGACAATCGATCAGGATGAAGTCGTAATCCGCAGCCACGCGATCGAGGGCGGACTTGAGGCGCGTCTCGCGCGCGTCGAGCTCGACCAGCTCGACTTCGGCGCCGGCGAGATCGCGATTCGCCGGCAACAGGTCGTAGCCGCCACGCTCGGCGCGCACGCGGATCCCGGCCAGCTCGCCCAGTCCGAGCAGCACGTGATAGACCGTGCGTGAAAGCGTGCGCTTGTCGATGCCGCTGCCCATGGTGGCGTTGCCCTGCGGGTCCAGGTCGACGAGCAGGACGCGCTTTCCCGCCTGCGCGAGCGCCGCGGCGAGATTCACGGTAGTGGTCGTCTTGCCGACGCCGCCCTTCTGGTTCACTACAGCGAGGATGCGGGGCATAGCACCAGGTGGCGTTGAGCGTCGAGGAGCGGCACGCGCAGCGGAATCAGCCTCCAGTCGTTCGGCAGCGTTTCCGGCGCGGCGCCGGTCATCGCGGCCAACACGCCCGCGGGCGCGAGAAGATGGCGGCACGCCGCGATGAAATCCGCGAGCGCGGCAAAGGCACGCGAGATCGCTACGTCGAACAGTGGCCGCGGCCGCCAGGCTTCCACACGTCCTTCGTGCACTTCGACGTTGCTCAGGTGCAGCTCGATCACCGCTTGGCGCAGGAACGCCGCCTTTTTCTGGCTCGCTTCGGCAAGCGTCACCCGCCACTCCGGGCGCGCGATCGCCAGCGGAATGCCCGGCAACCCCGCGCCCGACCCCGCATCCGCAATGCGGCCAGCCGCTGCCAGCGGCAGATGCGGCAGCACTGCCAGCGAGTCGAGCAGGTGATGGCCGACCATAGCGAGTGGATCTCGGATCGCGGTCAGGTTGTAGGTGCGGTTCCATTTCACGAGCAGCGCCATGTAATCGAGCAGACGTTCCCGCGCGCCCGCCGGAAGATCGAGCGCCAGTTCTCCGAGCCCGCGATCGAGCGCGGCCTGCGGTGTCATGCCCTCTTTTTATCGAGCGGTCTGAAGCCCCGTTTCAGATGCACCAGCAACAGCGAAATCGCCGCTGGCGTAATTCCCTGGATGCGCGCCGCCTGCCCGAGTGTTTCCGGCCGGTGGTGATTGAGTTTCTGCTGCACCTCTGCCGACAGCCCGCGCACTGCTTGGTAATCGATATCGGCCGGCAGCGTTCGCGACTCAGCCTCGGCGCGACGCGCGATCTCTTCGCGCTGACGCTCGATGTACCCCTCGTACTTGGCCTGAATCTCTACCTGTTCGGCTACGGAAGTCTCCGTGCCGGAGTCCGGCGAGACATCCGCAAATTTGATCTCTGGACGCCTCAGGAGCTCATAAGCACTGCGCTTTTCCTGCAAGCTTGCGCTCACATACGTCGATTTCAAACGCTCCTGCTCGAGCGCAATGGCGTCGCGTCGCCGGTTAAATGCGCCCCAACGCTCGTCCGACACCAGGCCGAGCTTGCGGCCAGCCTCGGTCAGCCGGAGATCGGCGTTGTCCTCGCGCAGCATCAGCCGGTACTCGGCGCGGCTGGTGAACATGCGGTAAGGCTCGGAGACGCCTCGGGTGATCAGGTCGTCGACCAGTACGCCCAGGTACGCCTCGTCGCGCCGGGGGCACCACGGATCACGCTCTAGGGCACGCAAACCAGCATTGAGGCCTGCGAGCAGTCCCTGGGCGGCGGCCTCTTCGTACCCTGTGGTGCCGTTGATCTGGCCGGCGAAGAACAGGCCGGCGATGCTCTTGGTTTCTAGCGAGGAGCGCAGATTGCGCGGATCGAAGTAGTCGTACTCGATGGCATAGCCGGGCCGCACGATGTGCGCGTTCTCCAGCCCCCGAATCGAGCGCACCAGCTCGAGCTGGACGTCGAACGGCAGGCTGGTAGAGATCCCGTTGGGATAGATCTCGTTGCTGCTCAGGCCTTCCGGCTCGAGGAAGATCTGGTGGCTGCTCTTCCCGGCGAAGCGATGGATCTTGTCCTCGATCGACGGGCAGTAACGCGGCCCCACGCCCTGAATCACCCCCGTGAACATCGGCGAGCGATCCAGCCCGCCGCGGATGACTTCATGGGTCCGCGCGTTGGTGTGGGTGATCCAGCAAGGCAACTGGCGCGGGTGCATCTCGCGCCGACCGAGAAAAGAGAACACCGGCTCGGGCGAATCACCCGGCTGCACTTCGAGCTGAGTAAATTCGATGCTGCGCGAGTCGAGACGGGGCGGCGTTCCGGTCTTCAGGCGCCCGACGGGAAGCTTCATCTCGCGCAGGCGGGTCGCTAAGGTGACGGAGGCCGGATCCCCAGCACGCCCGGCCTGATAGCGCTCCAAGCCCACATGAATCAGCCCCGACAAGAACGTACCGGTCGTGAGCACCACACAGCGTGCATGGAACTTGAGTCCGAGCTGGGTGGCGACGCCCACCGCGCGATCCCGATCGAGAATGATGTCGTCGACGGCCTGCTGGAAGATCCAGAGATGCTCTTGATTCTCGAGCCGTCGCCGCACCGCCTGGCGGTAGAGCACCCGATCGGCCTGCGCCCGTGTCGCGCGGACCGCAGCCCCCTTCGATCCATTTAGGATGCGGAACTGGATGCCGGCCTCGTCGGTGGCAATGGCCATGGCGCCATCCAGCGCATCGACTTCCTTGACCAGGTGTCCCTTGCCGATCCCGCCGATCGACGGATTGCAGGACATCTGGCCAAGCGTCTCTACGCTATGGGTCAGAAGCAATGTCCGGCAGCCAAGCCGAGCCGAAGCAAGCGCCGCTTCGGTACCGGCATGGCCGCCGCCGACTACGATGACGTCGAATTCGGCGGGAAACTGCATGGGGTGGCGAATTTTACGCGAACGTTTCACGTGGAACTATGGCTTGGTGTTGGTTCCACGTGGAACAACCCCTGTGCTGCGCTGCAGCAATCCATGATCTCGCTGCACCGCTACGCCAACGTGTTCGCCCAGCCAGATCTGCGGCGAACGTTCGTCATCTCCGTGCTGGGCCGACTGCCAATCGGGCTGACCGGCCTGGCGGTCCTGCTCCTTGTCCAGACGAAGACAGGCTCGTTTGCGCGCGGCGGCGCCGCCGCTGCTTGCTATGTCGCCGGGCTCGCGCTCATCGCCCCGCTCTTGGGGCGCGCGATCGACCGTTACGGGCCGCGCAGCATTCTGATTACCAGCGGGCTGCTATTTCCCGCGGCGCTGCTAGGCCTGGTGGCCGCCGTTGAAAAAAGCGCGGTGGTCCCGGCGCTGTTATTCGCGGGCGCCGCTGGCGCGACGTTTCCGCCGATCACTGTCTGCGTACGCACCTACTTCAGGCGACGGCTCGCGGAGGAAGGTCTGCTCGCTGCAGCTTACTCAGCAGAGTCGGTGCTAATCGAGTTGATCTTCATCGCCGGACCAATGCTCGTCGCCGGCTTCGTCGCTTTCGCGTCCGCGGCGGCCGCAGTCTGGTTCGCGGCGGCCTGCGGTCTGAGCGGAAGCCTGCTCTTCCTGCGTTCGCCGGCCCTGCGCACCTGGCAGGTCGAGCCGCGAAGCTCGCGCAGCCTGCTCGGGCCTTTGTCGGAGCGCGGCTTCCTGTCCCTGATCACGGTCGTGCTCTGTTTCTCCAGCGCGTTCGGGTTCCTGGAAGTCGGCGTGGTCGCATACGCAAGCGAAGCCGGCGACGCCGCGCTCGCCGGGATCCTGCTCGGCATCACTAGCGCCGGTAGCGCGTTCGGCGGCCTGGCCTACGGAAGTCGCGGCTGGCATTCCCCGCTTGCGCGCCAATTCGTCACCGCTCTCGCGCTAATGGCACTCGGTCTCGGCGTGCTCGCTCTGCACTGGCCGCCTTGGCTGTTCGCGCCTTGGGCCGCGCTCGCCGGGGTCGCGATGGCACCCGCGCTGATCATCCAGTCAATGCTCGCCGCGAGGATCTCTCGCGCGGAGCATGCGACCGAGGCGTTTACCTGGGTGACGAGCGCGCTGCTCGCCGGCGTGGGGATCGGCCTGGCAGCCGGCGGCGTGCTGCTCGAGATATGGCCCTCGAGCGCCGCGTTCGCTGCGGGAGCTGGCGCCGCGCTTCTGGCGGCACTCCTGGCGCTGCTGACGCTCTAGGCGGCGAGCTTCTCGTGCATGCGGCCGCGGCGTGTTTCGAGCGCTGCGGGCAGCCGCGCGCCGAGCTTGCCGAAGAGCTCATCGTGCGAGCGCAGCTCTTCCTTCCAGGCGCCCGGGTCGACGCGCGTCAGCTCATCGAAGCGCGCGGCGTCGACTTTCTCGAGGCCCTTCCAGTTCAGGTCCTGGTGGCGCGGCATGGTGCCAAGCGGCGTCTCCACGCCCTGGCCCTTACCCTGGCAACGCTCCACGATCCAGGCGAGCACGCGCATGTTCTCGCCGAAGCCAGGCCACAGGAACTTGCCGTTCGCATCGCGCCGGAACCAGTTCACGCGGAAGATCTTCGGCAGGTGCTTCACCGCGCGACCCATCTTCAGCCAGTGGCCGAAGTAGTCGCCCATGTTGTAGCCGCAGAACGCGAGCATCGCCATCGGATCGCGGCGCACGACACCGGTCTTGCCGGTTATCGCAGCGGTCGTCTCCGAGCCCAGTGTGGCGGCCATGTACACGCCCTCTTCCCAGCTTGGCGCTTCCACGACCAGCGGCACCGTGGTCGAACGACGGCCGCCGAACACGAATGCCGAGATCGGCACGCCGGCGGGATCTTCCCAAGCCGGGTCCATCGATGGGCATTGCGCAGCGGGAACGGTAAAGCGCGCGTTGGCGTGCGCCGCGAGGCGGCCCTTCTTGCCGTCCTCCGGCGTCCACGGATTGCCTTGCCAGTCGGTGAGCTTTGCAGGCGGTTCGTCCGTCATGCCCTCCCACCACACATCGCCGTCGGGCGTCAGCGCGACGTTAGTGAAGATCACGTTGCGGTCCAGCATCTTCATGGCGTTCGGATTGGTCGCGTCGGAAGTGCCGGGCGCAACGCCGAACAGGCCGTATTCAGGATTGATGGCCCGGAAGCGTCCGTCGGGACCGGGCTTGATCCACGCGATGTCCTCGCCAACGGTGGTGACCTTCCAGCCGTTGTACGCGGCTGGCGGAATCAGCATCGCGAGGTTGGTCTTGCCGCACGCCGAAGGGAATGCAGCGGCAATAAAGGTCTTCTCGCCCGACGGCGCCTGCACGCCGAGGATCAGCATGTGCTCCGCCAGCCAGCCCTCGTCGCGCGCCATCACCGAAGCGATGCGCAACGCGAGGCACTTCTTGCCGAGCAGCGCGTTGCCCCCATAGCCCGAGCCGAACGACCAGATCTCGCGCGTCTCGGGGAAATGCACGATCCACTTGTCTTTGTCATTGCACGGCCAGGCCACGTCTTTCTTTCCGGACGTGAGCGGCGCGCCCACCGAATGGACGCAGGGGACGAACGCGCGGTCCTCGCCAAGCCAGTCGGCGACCGCGCGCCCCATGCGCGTCATGATGCGCATGTTCACCGCCACATAGGCGGAATCGGAAATCTCGACGCCTACCTGCGCGATGGGCGAACCGATCGGCCCCATCGAGAACGGGATCACGTACATCGTGCGCCCGCGCATGCAGCCATCGAACAGGCGGTTGAGCGTGCCGCGCATCTCGCGCGGGTCGACCCAGTTGTTGGTCGGGCCGGCGTCTTCTTTTTTCTGACTGCAGATGAAGGTGCGCTCTTCCATGCGCGCGACGTCGCTCGGGTGCGAGCGCGCGAGATAGCAATTCGGGCGCAGCTTCGGATTGAGGCGGATGAAGGTGCCGGAAGCGACGAGCTCGGCACACAGCTGGTCGTACTCGGCCTGCGAGCCGTCGCACCAGACGACGCGCTCGGGCTTGGTCAGCCTCGCTACCTCCGACACCCACTGGCGCAGCGCGCGGTGGCGCACCCAAGCCGGTGCATTCGACTGGTCAACGGGGGCAACGGGTGCGTTCATCGCGAGTCACTCTCCAGAAGGCAAACGGCCCAGCGCAGGCTGGGCCGGGGGCACGAGAGTACTGTGAGCCGCGAATTTTAGCACCGCGGCTCTATGCGAGAACCCCGGTCCGGTTAGCCTAGTCTTTGAAATAGTCCAGTAAAAACAATACTTTACTTCCTTCGAAACCGGTCCCGCCAAATCTGGACCGCGCGATAAGTCGGGCCGGTCGTGGTGATCAGGACGGCCACGCGCGTTACATGGGCCGCCGTGACGAGCGGCACCCCGAGCTGCAGGACCTTCGCGGTGATGCACATCTCCGCGATCCCGCCTGGCGCGGTGGCCAGGATCAGGCTCGCGATCGGCAAGCCGGACAACCAGGCGAGAACGGCCGCGAATGCCGCTGCTACTGCCATCGCGATCGCAACGCTCAGCAGTACGCCGCCGAGGAAACGCGGAGCGGATTGGAGCGAACGACGCTGGAAGCGCGCACCGAGCGCGCAGCCGAGCAGCACCTGCGCCGTGTTCGACAATGGCGTCGGCATCGAGGAGAAATGCACTTCTCCTATGGTGAGCGCGATCACCACGGCGAGCGGACCGAACATGAAGGCATTCGGCACTCCCGTCGCATTGAGGGCGAACGCAGCGAGCGCGGCGATGCCGAGAAGCAGCACCAGATTGCCCCACGAAACGGGCAACGCGGTCGCTTGGAAGATCTCGCTGCCGTGCGCGCCGGAATAGGTCAGCGCGAACGGCACTACGATCACCACTGCAAGGATGCGCAGCGATTGAGCCAGCGCCACGTGGTCCGGCCTCGCGCCATAGCGCTCGCCGAGCAAGGTCATTTCGGCGGCACCGCCCGCTACGCTGGCGAAAAACGCGGTGGTGCGGTCGATACCGGCCGCGTGGCTGAGGATCCAGCCTGCGCACGCGCCGAGCGCCACTGCGAACAGGCCGGCTAGCAGGAGCAGCGGCCAATAGGAAATCACCTCGCGCGCCACTAGCGGAGTGAAATAGAGGCCAAGAGCGGTGCCGATCACGATCTGGCCGAACTCACGGCCGCCGCGCGGGGCGCGCAGCGCGGTGCCGGCGAAGTTGCAACAGGCCATCGCCGCAAGCGGCCCGATCATCCAGGGGAGCGGCAGCCTGAGCACGGCAAAGGCCGCGCCCGTGCCCGCGCAAAGCGCCACGGCGAGAAGCGGATTGACCCAGCTGTCGCGCGCCGCCTTCACTTGCCGATGCAAAAGCGCGCGAAGATTTCGCCCAGCAAATCATCGGCGCTGAATTCGCCGGTGATGCTGGCGAGCGCGGCGTGCGCGAGGCGCAGCTCCTCGGCGAAGAATTCCCAACGCGTTTCGCCGCTCGCCGCCGCGAGGCGAGTGCGGGCCTGCTCGAGCGCTCGCAGATGGCGTTCGCGTGCGAGAAACACCGGCTCGCCGCCCGACGACCAGCCCGCGGCCTCCAGAATGCGCCGGCGCAACGCTTCCAATCCTTCGCCCGTCTTTGCCGATACCGCGAGCGCACCGCTCGGGGCGCGAAAGCCTGCCGCGAGATCGACCTTGTTGTACACATCTATACGCGACGCTGCGGCCGGGAGGTCGTGCAGCTCGTCGCGACCGTGGGTCGCGTCGAATACCGCCAGGACAAGATCGGCGCGTTCCAGCTCCTGCTGGGTGCGCTGGATGCCGAGACGTTCGAGCTCGTCGCGCGATTCGCGCAGCCCGGCGGTGTCCACCACGACCAGCGGCACACCGTCGATCTGGATCGACTCGCGCAGGGCATCGCGAGTGGTACCCGGGATCGGCGTGACGATGGCGCGCTCTTCCCCGGCGAGCCGGTTCAGCAGGCTCGACTTGCCGACGTTCGGCCGGCCGGCCAGCACCACATGGATACCGCTTCGCAGCAGGCTCCCCTGGCGACTCTTGGCGAGCACTTCATCGAGCGCCTGCCGTACTTCGACGAGCCGCGCGGCCGCATCTTCGCGATGCAGGCTATCCACGTCCTCTTCCGGAAAGTCGAGCATGGCCTCGGTGAGCGCACGCAGTTCCACCAGCTTCGCCTGCAGCTCGCCGATCGCGCCCGAGAATTCGCCGCTCAGGGAGCGCAGCGCGGAACGCACCGCCTCGCGGCTCGCGGCGTCGATCAGGTCTGCAACCGCCTCGGCCTGCGCGAGATCGAGCTTGCCCTCGAGGAACGCGCGCCGCGTAAATTCGCCGGGTTCGGCGACGCGCGCGCCCGCGTCGAGACAGGCGGCGAGCAGCCCCTGGATTACCACGGGTCCGCCGTGTCCCTGCAGTTCGAGCACCGGCTCGCCGGTATATGAATGCGGCGCCGGAAAATAGAGCGCCAGGCCTTCGTCCACGGTATCGCCGTGCCGGTCGCGGAACGCGCCGAAGGTGGCGAGCCGCGGCTCGGGCAGGCCGCCGAGCACGGCGGCGGCGATCCGGGCGACCGCGGGCCCGGAAACGCGGACTACTCCAATGCCCCCGCGCCCTGCGGGAGTAGCGATCGCTGCGATCGTGTCGCGGCTAAGGTCATCGTTTGGCATGGGCAGGCTTGTCGCGATTGAACATGCGCTGGATCTGCCATTGCTGGGCGATGGAAAGGATGTTGTTGACCAGCCAGTAAAGCACCAGCCCGGCCGGGAAGAAGAAGAAGAAGATGCTGAACACGAACGGCATGATCTGCATCACCTTCGCCTGCACCGGATCGGGCGGCGTCGGGTTCATGCGGGTCTGCAGCACCATGGTGCCGGTCATCAGGATCGGCAGCACATAATACGGATCGAGCGCGGACAGGTCGTGGATCCACAGCATGAACGGCGCGTGGCGCAGCTCGATCGCCGCGAGCAACACCCAGTAGAGCGCGATGAACACCGGGATCTGTACCAGGATCGGGAAGCACCCGCCGAGCGGGTTGATCTTCTCGGTCTTGTACAGCTCCATCATGGCCTGGTTCATCTTGTTGCGGTCCTGACCGTACATCTCGCGGATCTTGGTGAGCCGGGGAGTGATCAGCTTCATCTTCGCCATCGACTTGTAGCTCGCCGCGGACAAGGGGAAGAACACGAGCTTGATCAAGACCGTGAGCAGGATGATGGCCACGCCCCAATTGCCGGAAAGGGCATAGAACTTCTCCAGCAGCCAGAACAGCGGCCAGGCAATGATCGCCAGCCAGCCGTAATCGACCACCAGATCAAGGCCCGGGGCGGCCGCCTGCAGCTGGCGCTGCTCCTGCGGCCCTGTATACAGAGGGACGGTGAGCTTGGCGGCGGCTCCCGCTGCGACATTCAGCGGCACCATCACGCGCCCTGCGTAGGTGCCGTCCTGCCGTTTCTCCGCGATGTAGTCGCGCGTAACGCCTTGCGGCGGCAACCACGCCGAAACGAAATAGTGCTGAACGAAGGCAAGCCAGCCGTTGTTCGCCTGCTTGACGTAATCAGCCTTGCCCTTGTCGATGTCGGTACCGTGCACCTTCTCGAACTTGCGCTCGTCGGTATAGACCGCGAACCCGATGAAACTCTGCGCGCCGAAGGTCTCGGCCACGGTGTTCGGATTGGCGTCGGGCTTGCCGTCGTGCGTAAGCTGGAAGTACGAGTACGTGGCGAGCGGCGTTTTGCCGGGATTGCGCAGCTCGAGCGTCACGTCGACTACGTAGCTGCTGCGACGGAAGGTATAGACCTTCTGCACCTCGACGCCGTCCTTGCCCGCCGCGCTGAAGCGCAGCTCGAAGGAATCCTGCCCCGGCGCGAGCTCGCGCGCCCCCGGCAGCACACGCCACAAGGTGCGATGGTTCGGGCCGGCTTCGCCCGCCAGGCCGCTCTGCGCCTCGTAGTGGTGCGTGGAGCCGAGCAGCGTCAGGTTCTTGCTGAGATCCTTGGAGTCCTTGTGCCGCAGCAGCTCGACGCGCTTCAGCGTGGCCCCGAGGGTGTCGACCTCCGCGATCATGAGGTCGGTGCTGGCGCGCACCAGCTCGCCTTGCGCCGGAGCCGTGGCCGACGGCACCGAGCCCGAGGGCGCCGCGGAGGGCGCCGCGGAAGGTGACTGCGTGGCAGGCGCAGCAGGCTTGGCCGGTACCGGAATGTTCTGTTGCGCTGCAGGGGCGGGCGGCGGCTTCGGGCGATTCTCCTTTTCCCACGCCTCCCAGAGCATGAGAAGGGAAAAGCTGAAGATCACCAGCAGAATGAGGCGCTGCGTGTCCATGTTTTGTTTGTTATTTGGGTACCGGGTCGTAGCCGCCGGAATGCCACGGGCCGCAGCGACAGACGCGGCGCGCCGCCAGCCAGCCCCCGCGCCAGGCGCCGTAGCGTGCGAGCGCTTCGTCGGCGTATTCCGAACAGCTTGGATGGAAGCGGCAGGCCGGCGCCACCAGCGGCCGCAGGAACCATTGATAGCCGCGCACTGCGGCGCGCAATGCGCTGCCGATCACGGCTTGAGGCTGACGAGAAGTTGACGCAAGCGGGAAATCATTTCTGGTGAAGGCTTGATCCCATATGGCGGTCGTACCAGCAGGTCCAGCGCGCCCAGGCCTTCACGTTCTTGCCGGAACGCTTCCCGAATACAGCGCTTGATGCGGTTGCGCTCAACCGCGAGCGCAGCGTGCCTGCGCGATACCAGCATGCCGAGCCGCGCGCTGCCAGCCTCGCGGCGCGCCAGGTAGAAGGTATACCCCGCGAGACTACGGCGCGCACCTTGTCGCAGCAGGTGCTCGAACTCGGCTTTTCGCCTCAGCCGCCGCGCCGCATCCAGCCCGAAGCGCTTGGCGGCCGCGGCTACAGCCCGACGCGCCGCCGGCCGCGCGCGCGCCGGTTGCGCAGTACTTTGCGTCCGCCAGGCGTGCGACTGCGCACCAGAAAACCGTGACGCCGCGCGCGCCGCGTCTTGGAAGGTTGGTAGGTCCGCTTGGTCGCCATTTCTGCCGGTCCGAAAAAGGGCGGTATTAGAGCGTGCGCTTTGACGCGTTGTCAACTTGAAAAAGCGTTCACGTGCATGCGTTTTTTGACGCGCGCGCCTGTGGATAACGCATATCGAAGCGGGTAAAATTTCGACTCGTTTAGGCCACCGAGAAGATGCAAAACCTCTGGGACGCGTGCCTGCGGCGGCTTGAGCAGGAGCTACCCGCGCAGCAGTTCAATACTTGGATCCGGCCGCTGGCGCCCGAAGCGGGCGACGCCGCCGATACGCTGATCCTCGCCGCACCGAATCGATTCGTGCTCGAGCTCGTCCGGGAGCGCTTTTTCGCGCGCATCGAACGCCTCGCCACCGAGGCGAACGGACGCGAGCTTGGCGTGCGCCTGGTGCTCGCCCGGGTCGCCGAACCCGCCGCGCGCCCCGCCGCAGCCGCGTCGCCGCGTGCCGTTGAAACACCGTCGGTGCTCGAGCGGGCGCGCCTCAACCCGGCGTTTTCGTTCGATAGCTTCGTCACCGGCAAGGCTAACCAGCTCGCCCGTGCCGCTGCGCTGCAGGTGGCCGAGAACCCGGGCGTTTCGTACAACCCGCTCTTCGTCTACGGCGGTGTCGGTCTCGGCAAGACACATCTGGTGCAGGCCATCGGCAATCAGCTTGCCGACCGCAACCCCCAGGCGCGGATCCGCTACATCCACGCCGAGGCGTATGTCACGGACGTGGTGCGCGCCTACCAGCAAAAGTCGTTCGACGAGTTCAAGCGCTACTACCACTCGCTCGACCTCTTGCTGATCGACGACATCCAGTTCTTCTCCAACAAGGGCCGCACCCAGGAGGAGTTCTTCTACGCCTTCAACGCGCTGGTCGAAGCGCACAAGCAGATCGTGATCACCTGCGACACCTACCCGAAGGAAATCGCGGGCATGGAAGAGCGGCTGATCTCGCGCTTCGGCTGGGGCCTGACCGTGGCCATCGAGCCCCCGGAGCTCGAGATGCGTGTCGCGATCGTGCTGAAAAAGGCCGAAGCTGAATCGGTGGCGCTGTCCGAGGACATCGCCTTCTTCATCGCCAAGCACCTGCGCTCCAATGTGCGCGAGCTGGAAGGCGCGCTGAAAAAAGTGCTCGCCTTTTCCCGCTTCAGCGGGCGCGAGCTGTCGATGGAGCTCGCCAAGGAGGCGCTACAGGACATCCTGAACGTCGCCAGCCGCCAGGTGAGCGTCGAAGGCATCCAGAAAACCGTAGCCGAATACTTCAAGCTCAAGATCTCGGACATGCATTCGAAAAAGCGCAGCCGCAACGTGGCGCGGCCGCGCCAAGTGGCGATGGCGCTCGCCAAGGATCTGACGCAGATGAGCCTGCCCGAGATCGGCGAAGCCTTCGGCAACCGTGACCACACCACGGTGCTGCACGCCTGCCGCACCATCGCGAGCCTGCGCAAGCACGACACCGCCCTGAACCGCGACTACGTGGTGCTCGAGCAGGTGCTGAAGGGTTGAAGGGGAAAGCTGTGGGGGAACGTTGGATGAATTGTGGGTAACCGCGCCACCGGAAGCAGTGACGAAAACCATCCACATTGCCACAGCTTCGCCCCACAGGTTTCCAGCCAGCTGCGGTGCGCGACAAGGATCGGCAAAGCAAGGACTTGCGAGTTTATACAGCGTTCAAGCCTGCTCTATTAGTTACTACTAAGGTAAATAACAATGATTCTGGCAAAAGCAAAACGGGACGAGTTGCTCGCACCGCTCTCTGCGGTCAGCGGAATCATCGAGCGCCGCCATACGCTGCCGATCCTGTCCAACGTGCTGATCGAGCGCAGCGGGGATGCGCTCGGCTTCCTCGCCACCGACATCGAGATCCAGATCGCGGCGCGCAGCGCCATTCCGGCTGGTGGGGAGGCGCGCGCGGTCACCGTAGGTGCGCGCAAGCTGCTCGACATCCTGCGCGCGCTGCCGGACGGGGCCGAAGTCACCCTGCAGCAGCAGGACAAGCGTCTGCAGGTCAAGGCTGGAAAGAGCCGCTTCGCCCTGCAAACCCTGGCCGCGGAGGACTTTCCGCGCCTGGCCAAGCCGGCCGGCGAAGCGGCCAAGTTCAAGCTGGAACAGAAGGCGCTCCGTCGCCTGCTTTCGCTGGTGCAGTACGCCATGGCGCAGCAGGACATCCGCTACTACCTGAACGGCCTGCTGATGGTGGTCGAGGAAGGCGGCCTGAAGCTGGTGGCGACCGATGGTCACCGCCTGGCCTATGCCGCAATGAAGCTCGGCGGCAACCTGCCGCGCCAGGAAGTGATCGTGCCGCGCAAGACGGTGCTCGAGCTCACCAAGCTGCTCGCCGAAAGCGACGACCCGGTCAACATCGAGCTCTCCGCCACCCAAGCGGCATTCAGCTTCGGCGCCATCGAGCTGGTTTCCAAGCTGATCGACGGCAAGTTCCCCGACTACACGCGCGTCATCCCGACCGGACACAAGAACAAGCTGCAGGCCGAGCGCGAGCCGCTGCGCCAGGCGCTGCAGCGCGCGGCCATCCTTTCGAACGAGAAGTTCCGCGGCGTGCGCTGGGTGATCGGCGAGGGCAACCTGAAGATCGTGTCGTCCAATGCCGAGCAGGAAGAAGCGAACGAGGAACTCGAGGTCAAGTACAACGGCGACTCGCTCGACATCGGTTTCAACGTCAACTACCTGCTCGATGTCCTGAACAACGTGACCGGCGACGACATCGAGTGCGCCTTCGGTGATGCCGCTTCGAGCGCGCTCATCACCTACGGCTCCGAGAAGGACTTCAAGTACGTCGTCATGCCGATGAGGATCTGAGCAAGAAATGTCTGAACACAAGGGCAACGGCGAGAGCGGCGACTACGGCTCGGATTCGATCAAGGTCCTGAAGGGCCTTGAGGCGGTGCGCAAACGCCCGGGGATGTACATCGGCGACACCTCCGACGGCACCGGGCTGCATCACATGGTGTTCGAGGTCGTCGACAACGCGGTCGACGAGGCGCTCGCCGGTTTCTGCGACGAGATTGCGGTGACCATCCACACCGACAACTCGATCTCGGTGCTGGACAACGGTCGCGGCATCCCCACCGGCATCAAGGAAGATGACGAGCTCAAGCGCTCGGCGGCCGAGATCGTGATGACCGAGCTGCACGCCGGCGGCAAATTCGATTCCAACAGCTACAAGGTGTCCGGCGGCCTGCACGGCGTCGGCGTCTCGGTGGTGAACGCGCTGTCCGAATGGCTGCGCCTGACGATCTGGCGCGACGGCGCGGTCCACCAGATGGAGTTCCGCGACGGCGTCGCCACCGCGCCACTGAAGCGCGGCGGCGGCAGCGAGCGGCGCGGCACGGAAGTGCATTTCCTGGCGTCGAAAGTCACCTTCGGCAACATCGACTACCACTACGACATCCTGGCGCGCCGCCTGCGCGAGCTCTCGTTCCTCAACAATGGCGTGAAGATCGTGATGATCGACCAGCGCGCCGGCAAGGAGGAAAACTTCGCGTTCTCGGGCGGCGTAAAGGGCTTCGTCGAGTACATGAATCGCGCGAAGACCATCCTGCATCCCAATGTGTTCCTCGGCTTGGGCGAGAAAGACGGCATCACGGTCGAGGTGGCGATGCAGTGGAACGACTCCTACCAGGAGTCGGTCCTGTGCTTCACCAACAACATCCCGCAGAAGGACGGCGGCACCCACCTGACCGGCCTGCGCGCGGCGATGACGCGAGTCCTCAACAAGTACATCGAGGAGAAGGAAATCGCGAAGCGCGCCAAGGTGGAGACCACCGGCGACGACATGCGCGAGGGCCTGGCCTGCGTGCTGTCGGTGAAGGTGCCCGAGCCCAAGTTCTCCTCGCAGACCAAGGAGAAGCTGGTTTCCTCCGAAGTGCGCCCGGTGGTGGAGGAGATCGTCGCCGAGCGCCTGCGCGAGTTCCTCGACGAGCGGCCGACCGACGCCCGCACCATCACCGTGAAAATCGTCGAAGCGGCCGCGGCGCGCGAAGCGGCGCGCAAGGCGCGCGAGATGACGCGGCGCAAGGGCGTGCTCGACGGCATGGGCCTGCCCGGCAAGCTGGCAGACTGCCAGGAACGCGACCCCGCGCTGTGCGAGCTCTTTCTGGTGGAGGGCGATTCCGCTGGCGGGTCGGCCAAGCAGGGACGCGACCGCAAGTTCCAGGCGATCCTGCCGCTCAAGGGCAAGATCCTCAACGTCGAGCGCGCGCGCTTCGAGAAGCTGCTGTCTTCGGCCGAGATCGCGACGCTGATCACGGCCCTCGGCTGCGGCATCGGCACCGAGGAATACAACCCGGACAAGCTGCGCTATCACCGCATCATCGTGATGACCGACGCCGACGTCGACGGCTCTCACATCCGCACCTTGCTGCTCACCTTCTTCTATCGCCAGATGCGCGAGCTGGTCGAGCGTGGGCACATCTACATTGCCCAGCCGCCGCTTTACAGAGCCAAGCTCGGCAAGGAAGAGCGCTACCTCAAGGATGAGCACGAGCTGAATGCGTTCATGCTGAAGCAGGCGCTGGTCGACGCGGCGTTGCACCCAGGCGACGGGCGCGAGCCGATCAGCGGCGATGCGCTTGCAGAGCTCGCAAAGTCCTATCTATTGGCGGAGGCCGTGATCGACCGCGTTTCGCGCCTGGTGGACCGTGAAGTGCTGCAGGCGATGCTGCGGGGGGTGCGGGTGGACCTATCGCGGCGCGATACGGCGGAAGCTTCGGCCGAGGCCCTGGAAGCCGCGATCGGTCCGCTCGGCTTCGCCGTGGCGCCCCATTTCGACCAGAAAACAGAGCGTCATCAGGTGCGCGTCGAGCGCACGCGGCACGGTAACGTGCGCCTGAGCACGATCGACACCGAGTTCGTCCATTCCGGCGATTACGCGCAGATCCGCAGCACCGCGGAGACGCTGCGCGGCCTCGTCGGCGCTGGCGCCGCGGTGCAGCGCGGCGACAAGCGCCAGCCGGTCAAGGACTTCGCCGAGGCGATGAAGTGGCTGCTGGGTGAGGTCGAGCGCTCGATGACCCTGCAGCGCTACAAGGGGCTGGGCGAGATGAACCCCTCGCAACTCTGGGAAACGACAATGGATCCGGCGAGCCGGCGCCTCCTGAAAGTGCAGATCGAGGACGGCATCGCCGCCGACGAGATCTTTACTAAGCTGATGGGCGACGAGGTCGAGCCGCGGCGCGCGTTCATCGAATCTAACGCGCTCGGCGTGCGGAACCTGGACGTGTAGCTTTTTCGTCCGGCGCCTTGTCTTTTGGTTCCTTGGGCGCGCGTGGCTGAAACTCGAATCCGACCTTGCCGTCGGGTTGCTTCACGAGGAAGGCCTTGAACTTGCGGTTCTTCTTCGAAACGAAGCCGGTCAGCAGGTCGGTGCGCCCGGTTTCGAGCAGCTTCTTCATCTGCTCGCGCTCGATCGGCTGCTGCAGGATCATGCGCCCGGAGCGGAAGTCGCAAGTGCGCTGAGCGCCCACCGCCTTTTCGCAAACATAGGCCACGCCGTGCTCGAACACACGCGCACTGCACTTCGGGCACTTGCCGAGCGGCTCCTGGCCTGAGAAGTCGGGCGCCTCGTCGCCCTCCCCGCCGGTGCCCTGACCGAAGTCGAATTCGAGGCGCATCTCGTTATTCAGGCGGATACCGGCGCTGAACGGCCGTCCCTGCTTGCTGCGGAAACCGTTGAGCGGGCCGACGAAGCGCTTGGTGAAGAGCTCGGCCAGCTCTTCCGGCGCCCATTCACGCCCGGAGATGACTCGCCAGAGAGTGAAGTCGCACTTCTGGCATTGCACCTTGCGGTAGTTCTCCTGCACCTGGCCGCCGCACTTGGGGCACGGCGCCGGCACGGTGGCATACACGACGTCGGGTATCTCGCCGTTCTTGATCACGCCAACCACGTTCTTCACGAGATCGTTGATCCCCTTCATGAACTCTTCGCGCGTGAGCTTGCCGGCCTCGATCAGCTTGAGCTTGTGCTCCCACTCCCCGGTGAGCTCGGGCGAGCCCAGCTCCACGATATGCAGCATGTGCAGCGCGAACATGAGCGAGAACGCCTTCGGCGTCGGCACCAGCTCGCGGCCCTCGCGCAGTACGTACTGCTCGCGGATCAGACCCTCGATGATCGCGGCGCGCGTCGCCGGCGTGCCGAGCCCCTTCGCCCCCATCGCCGCACGCAGCTCGTCGTCCTCGACCAGCTTGCCCGCGCCTTCCATCGCCGAGAGCAGCGTCGCCTCGGTGTAGCGCGGCGGCGGCTTGGTCTGGTTCGCCTGCGCCTCGATTTCGCGCACCGGGACCTTCTCATCCGGCGTGATCGGCGGCAGATTCTCGTTCTCCTCGCCGCCGGCGCGGCCGTAAACCGCGAGCCAGCCGGGATTTTCCAGCACCTTGCCTTCGGTCTTGAACTGATGCTCGCCGACGCGCGTGATGCGCGTGGTCTGCAGGTATTCGGCCGCGGGGTAGAACACCGCGAGGAAGCGCCGCACCACCAGGTCGTAGAGCTTCTGCTCCGCTTCATTCAGATTGCGCGGCGTCTGCAGCGTCGGAATGATCGCGAAGTGGTCCGAGATCTTGCTGTTGTCGAAGATGCGCTTGTTCGGCTTTACCCAGCCCTGCTTAAGAATCTGCTTGGCGAACGGCGCGAAGTCGCGGGTGTCGCCCAGCTCTTCCAGCGTCTTCTTGACCGTGCCGAGATAGTCCTCGGGCAGCGCGCGGGAGTCGGTCCGCGGGTAGGTGAGTACCTTGTGCCGTTCGTACAGCGCCTGTGCGAGCGATAGCGTCATGCGCGCCGGGAAGCCGAAGCGGCCGTTCGCTTCGCGTTGCAAGCTGGTGAGGTCGTAGAGCAGCGGCGATAGCTGGGTGGACGGCTTGGTTTCCTCGCTCGCGATGCCGGTCTTGCCACGGCACGCGGCGACGATCGCTTCAGCCTTGGCTTTCTCCCAGAAGCGCTCGGGCTTGCGCTCGCCGTCGTCGTCCTTCTTGAAGCCGGTATCGAACCAGCGTCCCGGGTATTCGCCCGCCTTGGCGCCAAAGCGCGCATGCACTTCCCAGTAATCGCGCGACGTGAAAGCGCGGATGCGCTCCTCGCGCTCCACCAGGATGGCGAGCGTGGGAGTTTGCACGCGGCCGACGGTCGTGAGGTAGAACCCGCCTTCTTTGGAATTGAAGGCGGTCATGGCGCGCGTGCCATTGATACCGATCAGCCAGTCCGCTTCCGAGCGGCTTTTCGCGGCGTCGGCGAGCGGCAGCAGCTCCTTGTCCGCGCGCAGCGCGCTGAAGCCATCCCGGATCGAAGCCGGGGTCATCGACTGCAGCCACAGCCGCTCGATCGGTTTCTTGTTGCGCGCATGCTGCACGATGTAACGAAAGATGAGCTCGCCTTCGCGGCCGGCATCGCACGCGTTGATCAACGCGGTCACGTCCTTGCGCTTCATCAGGCGCAGCAACAGGTTGAGGCGCGACTCGCTTTTCTCGATCGGCGCGAGATCGAAGTGCGGCGGAATCACCGGCAGGCGGCTGAAGGACCACTTGCCGCGCTTCACGTCGTACTTCTCGGGCAGCGTCAGCTCGAGCAGGTGTCCAACCGCGGACGAGAGTACGTATTTGTCGCTCTCGAAGTAGTCGCCCTTGCGCGTGAAGCCGCCGAGCGAGCGCGCGATGTCGGCCGCGACCGACGGTTTCTCTGCGATGATGAGTTTCTTGGCCATGCGGCGCGAAAGGCCGCAGATGATAAGTGCAAAGGCGCGGCTGGTTCAACCCGACCGCAATTCGGGTTAACTGCGGCGGTCAACCACGGCGGTCTACGCCGCTAGCTTGGCAGGCGTGCCTGCGGCGCGCTGAACAGATCCTCGGCGAGGAGCCGGCTGGTCGGCATCTGCTGGTTCCACACCACCATCAGCACGACCAATTTGAGCTGCTCGAGGCTTAGAGCATCGCCGGAAGCCGCCAGCGCGCGGTCGATCACCAGCTCGCGGGTTTCGGCGCTCAGAATGCCGGATTGCTCGAGCGTCATCAAGAAGCCGCGGCAGGCGGCATCGAGCTTGGCGAGCTCGCGCGGTGCGTAGGCCCGGAAGCTCGCGCTCAGGTCGGGCATGGCTTCACGCACGCCCTGCGGCGCGTGCAGCACGCCGTCGAGCCAGTGCATGGCTTCACTGATGTCCGAATCCTCAAAGCCGGCGGCGGACAGCTTTTTCGCTACGCGGTCGCTGTCGTAGGCGAGCTCCGCCTGCTGGCAGTTTTCGAACAGGAACACGAGGATGTCGTACATAGGGCCTCCCTTCTTATAACGCGACGTTGGGGATTGGGTTTACCGGCGTCCTTCCTTCTCCAGGCGCTGGTACAGGCCACCTGGCAGGGCGGCGACACGGCCGTCGAGCTCCAGGCGCAGCAATTCGGACGACACCTGCTCGGCCGACAGCCCTGCGCGCGAGCAGAGCGAGTCGACGTCGACCGGGTCGTGGCCCATGTGCGCCAGCAGACCGGTTTCGGCGGTTGTGGCCTCGTGACGCGACGTTTCGCGCGTGGACGCATAGCCGCTGGGGCGGAATCCCGACAGCTCGGTGAGCACGTCCTCGGCCGACTCCACCAGCTTGGCGCCTGACTTGATGAGCGCATGGCAGCCCTTGGCCAGGGGAGAGTGGATCGACCCGGGTACTGCGAAGACTTCGCGCCCCTGCTCCGCCGCCGCGCGCGCGGTGATGAGCGAGCCTGAAGCGACGGCGGCTTCGACCACCAGGCAGCCGCGCGCCAGCCCGCTGATCAGCCGATTGCGCCTTGGGAAATTGTGCGCGGCCGGAGCTGTGCCGAGGGGGAATTCCGAAACCAGCAGGCCGCGCTGCGCGATTTCGCCGGCAAGAGCGGCGTTGCGCTGCGGATAAATCACATCGATACCGGTGCCCAGCACCGCGATGGTCGAGCCCGGCCCTTGCAGGCCGCCGCGATGCGCCGCGGCGTCGATACCTAGCGCGAGACCCGAAACGATGGTTAGCCCCGATTCGCTCAGCGTGCGCGCGAACGCTTCGGCATTCGCACTGCCCTGCTGGGTCGCGTTGCGGCTGCCAACGATGGCGAGGGCGGAACGCGCGAGCAGTTCCACGCGGCCCCGGGCGTAGAGCAACGGCGGCGGATCCGCGATCTCGAGCAGCGGCTTGGGATACGTTTCGTCAGCGAGCGTGACTACCGTATGACCGGCTTCCGCCGACCACTCGAGCGCGTGGGCGACCGCGGAAGCCACCGGCTCGGAATCGAGTGCGGCAAGCGCCGCTGGCGGGACGAGCGCGGCGAGCTCGCCGCGCTTGCGCGCGAGCACGGCTTGCGGAAGTCCGAACTGCTGAAGAAGCTTGCGGAGGGTGGCGGGACTGAGCCCGGGAGTGAGCGAGAGCTGCAGCCAGCTCGCGAGCCCCGGGTCCTGGCTCACCGCTCGTTCTTCTTACGGCGTCTGTACCACATCGAGCGGAGCGACCGGCTTCGAGGCTTGCATGATCAGTGCGTAGGATACCCGGTCGAAAACGCGGAACACAAACGCAAGCCCTGCGCGCTCGTCGGGCAACTGGATTCTTGCGCCCGCATCGTACGCGCCCTTGCTCGTATCGCGCACCGTGCCGCCGAGGTTGTAGACCGCGAGGACATGTCCGACCTCAACGCCGTTGGCCTTGCCGCGGTTGATGCTGATCACTTGCTGCGGCCCCGCCTCGCCGACGTTGCCGACGCCGCCATAGATGCCGATCACGCGGCCCTTGATCTGCGAGCCGGGCGCGCGCGGCGCGTAACTCACCGATTGCGGACGCCCGGCGGCCACCAGCTTGTCGCCCGCGCCGACCTCGACCACCGTCTCAGTGAGCGTGACCGTGGCCGGCTCGCCCGGACGTGTGACCTGCGCCGTTCCCAGGTACACCGCCTCGTAGGCGAGCGTCTGGTTGGTGTCCGGATCGACTAGCGGGTTGCCTTTGCGGTACACGTACCACGTGTCGTCCTTGGACTTTCCGATTCCACGCACATACGCGGCGTTGCCGGTGGCAAGGATCACGCGGTCCGACTGGGTGCCGATGATGGTCGGGCCTTTCTCCAGCCCGTCGGGCTCGATCACCAGCGGTCGTGACAGGAACGGCTCGATCGCCGAAGGGGGAATGCTCGGAATTTCCTGGCGCGCAAGCGACTCGGCACGGATGCGCGGACCGATCTTCACAGTGCCCGCTGGTCCCGAAGCGGTAGTCGGCGGCGTGGGTGCCGTCGTCGGTGCAGCAGAGCTCGTCGGTGCGGCGGCGGTCGTCGGTGCGGCACCGATATCCGGCGGCGTGGTGCCCGGTGCACGTTCAGTTCCGGCACCGATCGTCAGCTGGCCGCGCTCGCGGTCGAGCACGATTACGTACCCCGGGTAGATCAGGTGCGGGTTGCGAATCGCTTCACGGTTGAGATTCCATAGCTCCGGCCAGCGCCAAGGTGAATCGGTATAGCGCTGCGAGATGCCCCAAAGCGTATCGCCCGGCACGACGGTGTACCGGTCAGGTGCATCTGGCTTGATGGTGAGGGGAGCGCTTGGCGCCTGCGCGAGGAGCGGCCCCGGAAGCAAGAAAGCGAGCGCTATGATAGACTTACGAACTTGCTGGACCATGGCGATCCGTCCCTTTTTCGGTTCCTGGACCGGCTGGAAATCGATTTTTCTACCCCAATGTAGCACAAAGGTGGTTTTTCTTACGCACTGCCTGAGATTGTCCACATAATCCATTCAATTTGCAAGTGAAATTGTCCAGATGGCCAGCCTGAACATCCTCCGCTACCCCGACGCCCGGCTTCACAAAGTCGCCGCCCCCGTAACCGTTTTCGACGAGGGCCTGAAGAAGCTCGTCGCCGACATGGCGGAGACCATGTACGCCGCGCCCGGAATCGGCCTCGCTGCGATCCAAGTCGACGTGCCAAAGCAGGTCATCGTGGTCGACGTCTCCGAGCGGCGCGACTCGCTGGTCGTGCTGGTCAATCCGGAGATCGTGGAAGCGACCGGCGTATCCGATATCGAGGAAGGCTGCCTTTCGGTGCCGGGAATCTACGAGCTGGTCGAGCGCGCCGAGCGCGTGAAGGTGCGCGCGCACGATCAGAACGGCAACCCTTTCACGCTCGAAGCGCAGGGCCTGCTCGCGGTGTGCATCCAGCACGAGATGGATCACCTCAAGGGCAAGGTCTTCGTCGAGCATCTTTCGCAGCTCAAGCAGCAGCGCATCCGCGCCAAGCTCGCCAAGCAGCTGCGCAAGTCCGCCTAACACCTTCCTGCGTCTCGTCTTCGCCGGCACCGCGCCCTTCGCCGAGCGCGCGCTGGCGTGTCTGCTGGACGCTGGGCATGACGTAGCGCTAGTCCTCACTCAGCCCGACCGGCCAGCGGGTCGCGGTCTCCAGCCGACGCCAAGCGCCGTCAAACGCCTCGCGGTGGAGCGCGGACTCCCCGTGTTTCAACCCGTCAACCTGAAGGCACCCCAGGATATCGCGCGCATCGCTGCCGCGAACGCGGATGCCTTAGTGGTCGCCGCATACGGTCTTATCCTCCCGCCGCCGGCGCTCGAAGCTGCGCTGCGCGGCGCCTTCAACATCCACGCCTCATTGCTGCCGCGTTGGCGCGGGGCCGCGCCGATCCAGCGCGCCCTGCTTGCCGGCGACCGCGAAAGCGGCGTATCGATCATGCAAATGGATGCCGGCCTCGATACCGGCCCGGTGCTGTCTCGCCACCCGGTACCGATTACGGCGGAAGATGACGCGGGTACGCTGCATGACAAACTCGCGGCGGTCGGTGGCCAGGCGATCGTCGCGGCGCTCGTCGACCTCCAGACCGGGCACTCGCACCCGGTTCCGCAGCCGGCAAGCGGGGTGACCTATGCAGCCAAGATCGAAAAGGCCGACACGCGCCTCGATTGGACTCAGCCCGCCAAGGCGCTCGAGCGCGCCGTACGCGCCTTCCGCCCTACGCCCGGCGCTTACGGGCTGCTGGAGGGCGCCCCGGTCAAGCTCTGGCGCGCCCGTGTGGTCGACGGAGCCGGAGCGCCCGGCAGCGTGCTGAGGACGGGCGATGAACTTGTCATTGCCTGCGGCGACACTGCGCTTGCAGTGTCGGAGTTGCAGCGCGCCGGCGGAAAGAAGTTGAGCGCCCAGGAGTTTCTGCGCGGCCATCGCCTTGCGCCTGGCGCGCGATTCTCGTGAGCGCTCTCGCCGCCGCGTTGCGCGATGCGGCGCCGATGGTGGAGCGGGTCGCCGCGGGCGCCAGTCTGGCCGCCGAGTTCGACCGCGTCGCGGAAGAACGCCTGGACACGCCACGCGGAGCGTTGATCGACCTGACGCACGGCACCTTGCGCCGCTATGGGCGGGTGCAAGCCATCGTGCGGCACTTGTCGCGCCGCGCGAGCGGCGATGCGCTGGTCGAGGCGTTGCTGTGGTGCTCCCTGTACGCGCTCGAATCCGGGCGTTATGCCGACTACACCGTGGTGGATCAGGCGGTGCGTGCCTGCGGGCTGCTCGAGCGCTGGAACGCGAAGGGCTATGTCAACGCCGTTCTGCGCGGCTTTTTGCGTGAGCGGGGGTCGCTCGAAACGCGTATCCAGGCCGACCCGGAAGCGCGTTATCAGCATCCACGTTGGTGGATCGAGATCCTGCGCCATACGTATTCAGCCAAAGCCGATGCAATGCTCGAGGCGGGCAATTCCCATCCGCCTATGTGCCTGCGCGTGAACCGTCGGCGCGTGGCGGTTGCGCAGTATCAGGAGCAACTGCAACAGGCCGGCATTGCTACCCGGACGCTCGGCAACGAAGCGCTCCTGCTCGAGCACCCCGTGCCTATCGAGCGCCTGCCAGGATTCGATCGGGGCGAGGTTTCGGTGCAGGACGCCGGCGCGCAACGGGCGGCGGACTGCCTCGATCTCGCCGACGGCCAGCGGGTGCTCGATGCGTGCGCCGCGCCCGGGGGCAAGAGCGGACACATTCTGGAACGTGCGCAGGTCGCACTGACCGCGCTCGACGCGGATGCCGCACGGTGCGTGCGCCTCGAGCGCAATCTCGTCCGCCTTGGTCTCGTGGCACGCGTAGCGCGTGCCGATTGCACGCGGCCCGCAGAGTGGTTCGATGGTGCGCCCTTCGACCGCATCCTCGCCGACGTGCCCTGCTCGGCTTCGGGCATCGCGCGGCGCCATCCGGACATCAAGTGGTTGCGTCGCGCCGACGATGTGACGGCTTTCGCCGCGCGTCAGGGCACGATTCTCGACAGTCTGTGGCAGGTGCTCGGCGCGGATGGTAAATTGCTGTATGCCACCTGCTCGGTGTTCCCGCAGGAGAATGACGCGGTGATCGAAGCGTTTCTCGCTCGTACGCCGGGCGCCGTTCGCGTGTCGCTGCCGGACGGCGCTGCGGCGCAGGGGCTGCCCGACGCCGAGCGCGACGGCTTCTACTACGCGCTGATCCGCAAGCCAGCTTAAGCAACGCGCTATGCGCGGCATCGCCTTCCTCGTCGCCGCGATGCTCGCCGCCGCGCCCCTCGAATTCGCACGCGCCGACGAGATCGAAGTGCGCGATGTGGCGCTGCGCAGAGTAGAAAGCGGCATGATGCTGGATGCCGACTTCGCCTTTGACCTCACGCCGCGCCTGGCGGAGGTGGTGGCGAACGGGGTGCCGCTCTACTTCCGCGTCGAGTTCGAGCTCACCCGCAGCCGCTGGTACTGGTTCGACGAGACGGCAGCTTCGAGCCGTCTGCAGCTGCGCCTGTCCTATCATGCGCTGTCGCGGCAGTACCGGCTTTCGACCGGAGCGCTGCAGCAGAGCTTTCCGAATCTCGAGGAGGCGCTCGACGTGCTCAAGCGCGTGCGCAACTGGCTGGTGATAGAGCGCGGCACACGGCTCGCCGATGCGGACTACGACGCCGCAGTGCGCATGCGCCTGGACACCACGCTGCTGCCGAAGCCGTTCCAGCTCTCGGCGCTTACCGGACGCGACCTGCAGCTCGAGTCGTCGTGGAAGCGGTTCATCGTGCGCGGGCAGGAGAAGTCACGATGAAGTGGCTGGTGCTCATCGGCGGCGCAGTGGCGGCGGTCGGCCTGTTCCTGCTGGCGACGGCGAGCGGCGATACCGCGATCTTCGCGCGCCACTACCCGCTACTCCTCGGCCTGAACGCGGCGCTAGCCGCGCTGCTCGCTGCATTGGTGGTCGCGCAACTGATGATCCTCGCGCGGCGACATCGCGCGCGGGTGTTCGGAGCGCGTCTCACATTGAGGCTCCTGGTTCGCTTCGCCGCGCTCGCAGTGGTGCCGGGCCTCATCGTTTATGCCGTATCGGTGGTGTTCATCACCCGCTCGATCGAATCCTGGTTCGACGTCAAGGTCGATGCGGCGCTGGAGGGCGGCATCAAACTCGGTCAACAGGTGATCGAGCAGATGACGGGGGACCTGCAGGCGAAGGCAACCACGATGGCGCTCGATCTTGCTGACCGCCCACAGCCGCAGCTTGCCGCGCAGCTCGAGCGCCTGCGCGGGCAGCTCGGCATCGAGGAGGCGGTGGTGGTCTCCGTCAGCGGTCGGCTGCTGGCGAGCGCCGGGCAGGACGTCACACGCCTCGTGCCCGAGCTGCCCACGGCGCAGGCTTTGCGCCAGGCGCGCGCCAAGCGCAGCTTTACCGCAATCGATGCGCCCGGCGGCACCGCGCTCGCATTGCGCGTCGTAGTCCCGCTCGACATGGGGAGTGTGGGTCCCGAGGCGCGTTTCCTGCAGGTACGGCAGAGCGTACCGGCCTCGCTTGCGCGCAGCGCGGAGGCGGTCGAAGCCGCGTATCGCGACTACCGTGAGCTGGCGATCTCGCGCGACGGACTGAAACGCGTCTATATCGTGACTCTGAGCTTTGCTCTCCTCATGGCCCTGTTCGTGGCGGTGGCGGTGGCTGCGACGCAGTCCGGGCTGCTGGCCGAGCCGCTGGCCAATCTCGCGCAGGCCACGCAGGCCGTCGCCCGCGGCGATTTCTCCCGACGCGCGCCGGTCACGAGCCGCGACGAGCTCGGCGTGCTCACCGAATCGTTCAACTCGATGACCGGGCAGCTGGAGGAGGCGCGCCGAGGGGTGGAATCGAACCGGGCCGCGCTCGAGGCGGCCAAGGCGCGGCTCGAGAACATCCTCGCCAACCTTTCGGCAGGCGTGCTGGTGTTCGACCATGAGCAGCAGCTCTCGATCTCCAATCACGGCGCGGCCGCCATTCTCGGTGGTGATCTCGACGAGTTCGCCGCGCGCATGCGCGCGCAGTTCGCCGAGCACGGCGAGCACAACTGGCAGCTCGAGCTGCAGCTGAAGGGCACCGGCAAGACGGTGCACGCACGCGGCGCACGCCTGCCGCAAGCTACTGGCGGCGGCGCGGTGGTCGTGTTCGACGACATCACGCAGCTCATCCAAGCCCAGCGCGCCACGGCGTGGGCCGAGGTCGCGCGCAGGCTGGCGCACGAGATCAAGAATCCGCTCACCCCGATCCAGCTTTCGGCCGAGCGCCTGGCCATGAAGCTTGGCGAGCGCCTGCCGCGCGAGGACGCCGATACGTTGCGCCGCGGCACCGAGACCATCGTCAATCAGGTGGCGGCCCTCAAGGCGATGGTCGACGACTTCCGCGACTATGCGCGCTTGCCCGCGCCCGAGCCCGCCCCGCTCGACCTGAACCGCCTGGTACGCCAGGTGCTTGCGCTTTACGAGAACTCGAGCGTGCCGATCGCCAAGAACCTCGCCGAGCCGCTACCTGCGGTTTGGGCCGATGGCGCGCAGATCCGCCAAGTGATCCACAATCTGGTGCAGAACGCGCAGGACGCCCTCGAGAGCCTGGCCGCGCGCGGCGCGAGCCCCACGATCGAGGTGCGCACGGAGCTGGCCGGGGATCGGGTCCGGCTCGCGGTGTCCGACAACGGCGCCGGCTTCCCAGAGGAACTGATGGCACGCATTTTCGAACCCTATGTCACCACCAAACCTCGCGGCACGGGCCTCGGCCTCGCGATGGTGAAGAAGATCGTCGACGAGCACCACGGCGCGGTGACGATCGAGAACCGCCCGAGCAGCGGTGCTTCGGTGAGCGTGCTGTTGCCGCTGGCGAAGGCGGCCTAGCATGGCGCAAATCCTGGTGGTCGACGACGAGGTCGGCATCCGCGAGCTCTTGTCCGAAATCCTCGCCGACGAAGGTCATCAGGTGATGCTTGCGGAAAGCGCTGGGGAAGCCCGCCGCTTGCGCGAGCGCGCGCGCCCCGATCTGGTTCTGCTCGATATCTGGATGCCCGACGCCGACGGGATCACGCTCCTCAAGGAATGGGCGGCGAGCGGGCAGCTGACCATGCCCGTCGTCATGATGTCCGGACACGCCACCATCGAGACCGCGGTAGAGGCGACGCGCATCGGCGCGCTCGACTTCCTGGAGAAGCCGATCGCCCTGCAGCGCCTGCTCGCCACCGTCAAGCGCGCGCTGCGCAACCCGGAGGCCGCCGCCAGGCCGGAGCTTTCGATCGCCGCGCTCGGCCGCTCGAACAGCCTGGCCGACGCCAAGAAGCGCCTCGGCCAGCTCGCCGGCTCGGGCGCGCCGCTCCTGCTGCGCGGCGAGCGCGGCATGCGCGCGGACCTATTTGCACGGCTGCTCGCCGCTCCGGGTGCGCCGTTTCTCGCTGGCGACGAGATGCTGTCGCAGCCCCCCTCGGAGCTGCTCGGCAAGGCGGCCGGCGGAATCCTGTTCATCGCCGATCTGTCGCGGCTCGGTCATGCCGAGCAGCGCAACCTGGAGTTCCTGCTGCCGCGCGCCGAGAAGCACCGCGTGCGACTGGTCTCGTTCTCGCCGCTCGACGCGCGCGGCCTCGCCGAGAAATGCGCCTTCGACCCGGAGCTCGCCGCGCGGCTCGGCGAGCTCACGCTGAAGCTGCCGTCGGTGCGCGATTTCGCCGAGGACGTGCCGGACCTCGCCTCGCTGATGCTGGCGCAACTGGTGGAGGCGCGCGCCTGTCCGCCCCGGCGCTTTGCCATCGCCGCCTTGAACGCGCTGCGCCACTACACGTGGCCGGGTAACCTGGCCGAGCTGGAAAGCATGGTCAAGGACCTGGCGCTGAGCGCGCTCGAAGAGGAGGTTCGCCTGGAGGAAGTCGAGCGGGTGCTCGCGGCGCGCGCCTCTCCCGGTGCGCTACCCGAGGTCGCTTTCGACCGTCCCTACCGTGAAGCGCGCGAAGCTTTCGAGCGCGTGTACTTCGAGCATTTGCTTCAGCGCGAGCACGGCAGCATGTCGCGCGTTGCCGAGCGCTCGGGGCTCGAGCGCACGCATCTCTATCGCAAGCTCAAAGCGCTCGGCCTGCCGGTCGGCCGGCGCGAGGAAAGCTAGGTCTTCTTAGGCTTCTTCTTCAGGCGGTGCGGCCGCTTCTTGCCGTAGCTACCCTTGTAGATCTTGCCTTTTTTGGTGCGCTTGTCGCCTTTTCCCATGGCGGAATTATAACGGCGCGGTCTCGACTTCGTAGGCGAGGTTCGGTGCGAGCCATTTCTCGGCTTCGGCGACGCTGACGCCCGCGCGACGCGCGTAGTCCTCCACCTGGTCGCGCCCGATCTTGCCGACCGCGAAGTAGCTCGAATCCGGGTGCGACAGGTAGAAGCCCGAGACTGAAGACGCCGGGAGCATGGCGAACGACTCGGTGAGCCGCATGCCGGCGTTCTGCTCGGCGCGGAGCAGATGGAACAGCGGTCCCTTTGCCGTGTGGTCGGGACACGCCGGGTAGCCGGGCGCGGGGCGGATGCCACGATAGCGCTCGGCGATCAACTCCGAGCGGGCGAGGCGCTCGTCGGAGGCGTAACCCCAGTACTCGCGCCGTACGCGCTCATGCAGGCGCTCGGCGAATGCCTCTGCCAGGCGGTCGGCAAGAACCTTCAGCATGATTGCGTTGTAGTCGTCGCCGCGCGCCTCGAGCTCACGCACGCGCGCATCGAAGCCCCCGGCGCTGACGGCAAAGGCGCCAATCCAGTCGCGCACGCCGCTGGCCTTCGGCGCCACGAAGTCAGCGAGGCACAGGTTGGCGCGACCCTCGGGCTTGTGATTCTGCTGGCGCAGGTTGCGCCAGGTCATGAGCAGATCGCGCCGGCTCTCGTCGGCGTAAATCTCGACGTCGTCGCCATTCACCTGGGCTGCGGGATAGAGCGCGAGCACCCCGTTCGCCTCGACCAAATTCTCGCGCACGATGCGCGCGAGCGTTTCCTGCGCCTCGGCGAACAGCTTGCGCGCGGCTTCGCCCACCACCGGGTCCTCGAGGATCTTGGGGTAGGGGCCCGACAGCTCCCAGGCCTGGAAGAAGGGCCCCCAATCGATGTAGTCGACGAGCTCGGCGAGCGGGTAGCGCTTGAGCACCGTAATGCCGGGGTTGGCGGGAACGGGTGGCACGTAGCGCGGCCAGTCGGTCTTGTGTCCGAGCTCGCGCGCGCGGCTAATGGGATGCAGCGGCCCGGGCCCCTTCTTGTCCCGATGCTGGGCGCGTACCCGCTCATAGTCAGCACGCACTTCGGTGATATAGGCCTCGGCATTGGACGAAAGCAGGCTTTGCACCGCCGGGACGCTGCGCGACGCATCCGGCACGTAGACGACCGGGCCGGAGTAGTTCGGCGCGATCTTGACTGCGGTATGCGCACGCGAAGTGGTCGCGCCGCCGATCAGCAGCGGCAGCTTGAAGCGCGCACGTTCCATCTCGCGCGCGACGTGCTGCATCTCTTCAAGCGACGGCGTGATCAGGCCGGAGAGGCCGATGGCGTCGGCGTTTTCCTTGCGCGCGGTCTCGAGGATGGTCTCGGCCGGCACCATCACGCCGAGGTTCACCACGTCATAGTTGTTGCACTGGAGCACTACGGCGACGATGTTCTTGCCGATATCGTGCACGTCGCCCTTCACGGTGGCGAGGACCAGCTTGCCTTTGGCGCGGCCGGCCTGGCCGCTTTTCGCTTTTTCCGCCTCGATGTACGGGATGAGATGCGCCACCGCCTGCTTCATGACGCGTGCCGACTTCACCACCTGCGGCAGGAACATTTTTCCGGCGCCGAACAGGTCGCCGACCACGTTCATGCCGTCCATCAGCGGCCCTTCGATCACCTCGATCGGTTGCGGGAACTTGCGCCGCGCCTCTTCAGTGTCGGCGACGATGTGGGTCGAGATGCCGTTCACCAGCGCGTGGGTCAGGCGCTGCTCGACGCTGGCGGCGCGCCACGCTTCGTCCTTGGCGTTGTCTTTAACGCCGGCTTTCACCGTGCCCGCGAACTCGACCAGCCGCTCGGTGGCATCCGGCCGCCGGTCGAACAGCACGTCTTCCACGCGCAGCTTGAGTTCCGGATCGAGCTGCTCGTAGACGCCGAGCTGGCCGGCGTTGACGATGCCCATGGACATTCCCGCGCCGATCGCGTGGTAAAGGAACGCGGTGTGCATCGCTTCGCGCACCGGGTCGTTGCCGCGGAATGAGAACGACAGGTTGGAGACGCCCCCCGACACCCTCGCGCCGGGCAAGTTGGCGCGGATCCAGCGCACCGCTTCTATGTAGTCGATGCCGTAGCGAGCGTGCTCCTCGAGACCCGTGGCCACGGCAAAGATGTTCGGATCGAAGATGATGTCCTCGGGCGGGAAGTCCGCCTGCTGAACCAGCAGGTCGTAGGCACGCCGGCACACTGCAGTGCGACGCTCGAGCGTGTCCGCCTGCCCCTTTTCGTCGAACGCCATCACCACCGCCGCCGCGCCGTACTGGCGGCAGAGGCGCGCCTGGCGCAGGAACTCGGCCTCGCCCTCCTTCATGGAGATCGAGTTGACGATCGCCTTGCCTTGCACGCACTTCAAGCCCGCCTCGATCACGCTCCACTTCGAGCTGTCGATCATGATCGGCACGCGCGCGATGTCCGGCTCGGCCGCGACCAGGCGCAGGAACGTGGTCATCGCCTTCTCCGAGTCGAGCATCGCCTCGTCCATGTTCACGTCGATCACCTGTGCGCCGTTCTCCACCTGCTGGCGCGCCACCGCCAGCGCGCCGGCGTAATCGCCGGCGAGGACCAGGCGGGCGAACGCCTTCGAGCCGGTGACGTTGGTGCGCTCGCCGATGTTGACGAACAGCGACTTGTCGTCGACGTTGAACGGCTCCATGCCGGCGAGGCGCAACGCAGCGGGGCGCCGCGGAATGCGCCGCGGTGCGAGCGGGCGCAGCGCTTCACCGATCGCGCGAATGTGCTCCGGCGTGGTGCCGCAACAGCCGCCCGCGAGATTGAGCCAGCCGGCGCGCGCCCACTCGGCGGCGTGTCCGGCCATCGATTCCGGCGTGTCGTCGTATTCGCCGAAAGCGTTGGGCAGCCCGGCGTTCGGATGGCACGAGACATAGCTTTCGGCGATCCCCGAGAGCTCTTCGACGTACGGCCTCAGCTCCTTCGCGCCGAGCGCGCAGTTCAGGCCGACGGCGAGCGGCCTCGAGTGGCGTACCGAGTTGTAGAACGCTTCCGCGGTCTGGCCGGACAAGGTGCGGCCGGAGGCGTCGGTGATAGTGCCGGAAATGATCAGCGGCAGTCGCGCGCCGCGCGCGGCGAAGGTCTGCTCGAGCGCGAACAGCGCTGCCTTGGCGTTCAGGGTGTCGAAGATGGTCTCGACCAGCACGAGGTCAATACCCCCTTCGAGCAATCCGCCGAGCGCCTCGCTGTACGCCTCGACCAGCTCGTCGAAGCTGATGGCGCGGAACCCGGGGTCGTTTACGTCGGGCGAGAGGGACGCTGTCTTATTGGTTGGCCCAAGTACGCCGGCGACGAAGCGCGCCTGCCCGGTGCGCGCCTGCCACTCGCGAGCGGCTTCGGTCGCTAGGCGCGCGGCCGCGCGGTTCAGCTCGCGTGCAAGCGCCTCCATGCCGTAGTCCGCCATCGCGACCGAGGTCGAGTTGAAAGTATTGGTCTCGATGATGTCCGCGCCGGCCGCGAGGTATTGCGTATGGATGTCACGCACCAGGTGCGGCTGCGTGAGCGACAGCAGGTCGTTGTTGCCGCGCAGCTCACGCTTCCAGTCGCGGAAGCGGGTGCCGCGGTAATCCTCCTCGGCCAGCCGCGCACGCTGGATCATGGTGCCCATGGCGCCGTCCAGCAGCAGGATTCTTTTTCGCAGCAGCGCTTCGAGTGTCATGGATCCCGGAAAGCAAAAGCCCGCTTCAGCTTGCGCAGAAACGGGCTTTGATGCGCGTCTCTTTAGCGGTATTTGTAGCGCGCCCGCAAGCTGAGCAATCAAATCGGCGCGAGCGTGGGATTCTGCCCATCAATGCCTGTAGTGTCAACGGCTTATAATCGATCGATGGACGAGTTTGCTTCGATCGTCGGGCGCTTTCCAAGCGAGGTTTACTGGGGGGACTGCGATCCTGCCGGGATCATTTTCTACCCGACGTATTTCCGCTGGATGGATGCCGCCACCTGGGCTTTCATGGCGTCGGTCGGGTACAGCCCAAAGCGCATGCGTGAAGAGCATCTTTCGATGCCGCTGGTCGGTGCGGAGTGCAAGTTCGTCGCCCCGGCGCAGCACGGCGACCGCTGCGAGGTGCGCTCGCGGATCAGCCGCTTCGGTGGCGCGTCGTTCGTCGTCGCCCACGAAATCGCCCGCGGGGACGGGACCCGGCTCGCTCATGGCACTGAGACGCGCGTTTGGGCGCGCTATATCAATGGCCCGGGCTCGCCGATCAAGGGCCAGCCGATCCCGGACGAGATCAAGGACCTGTTCCGCGCGAAGCAGTAGCCCATTCCGCGAGCGCGGCTTGGATCATCGGTCCAGCGGAGCCGAATTCCCGGCGCTGGCCTGGCAATAGTGATTCGAGGTTCGCGAGCATTGCCTTCTCGTTGACCTCGAGACCTTCCAGCGCGTCGGCCATCGCCGCAGTACCGCTCGCGGACGCGCACACCAGCTCGCGCAAGACAAACCACTGGCTTTGCCACTGACCGAGGCCGCGCTCGTGCTCGGGCGTGAGTTGCGAGAGCAACGTCGACGCCAACCCAGGCGCCCGCTGCGCAGCCTCGAGCGCCAGCATGGACAAAGCCGGATTGCGCTTGTGCGGCATGCTCGAGGAGCCGCCGCGCCCCGCCTTGGCCCCTTCCGCTGCTTCGCCGACTTCCGGTTGCATCAGGAGCGATACGTCGCGCCCGATCTTGCCCGCGGCGCCGGCGAGGATGGCGAGCTCGGCGCCGAGCCGGGCGAAGCCGTCGCGCGCGCTGTGCCACGGAATCAGGCTTACCGGCAACTCGAGCTCCTGACCAAGCGCCTTCATGATGTCAGGAGCGCGCTCACCAAACGAAGACAGCGTGCCGCTCGGCCCGCCGAACTGCAGGATCAGAGCGCCGGCGGCGGCCTTGCGCGTCGCCGTCACACTTCGCGCCAGCGTCGAAAGCCATACCGCCGCTTTCCAGCCGAAAGTCACCGGCAGCGCGGGCTGAAGCAACGTGCGAGCGGCGGTGGGGGTGACGGCGTGCCGCCGTGCGAGCTGAGCGGCGGAGTTGCCGAGGCGCAGGGTGAGCTCGTCGACGCGCGCACAGGCCGGCTTGAGGCAAAGAACTGCGGCGGTGTCGATGACATCCTGGCTGGTGGCGCCGGCGTGCACATGGCGTGCCGCTTCGGGCGAGACGCTAGCAACCGCGGCAGTCAGCTGCTTGACGAAGGGAATGGCGAGCGTGCCCGTGCGGCCTTCATTTGCCAGCGCCGCGACGTCGAACTGCGCATGCTCGCACACGCGCGAGATGACCTCGGCATGCGCCGCGGGCAACAGACCGAGGCGCGCCGACGCGCGGGCGAGCGCGCCTTCGAAGCGCGCCATCGCCGCGAGCAGCTTCTCGTCCGACAGGGCCGCGGCGCACTGCGCGTCCGCGAAGAGGAGTTCGAGACTCAGTAGTCGAAGAAAACGGTTTCGTTCTTGCCCTGGAGAAAGATGTTCCACTGCAGCGCGCCCTTCCCCTGGCGCCGCGCGATTAGCGTGGCGCGCCGTGGCACCGGCACGAGCTTGAGGATCGGATCCTCGTTGTTCGCCGGCTCGTCCGGGAAGTAGATGCGCGTCGCCAGATGCTTCAGCAGTCCGCGCATGAAGACCGCGACCACCAAGTGCGGCGCCTGCAACTTGCCGTCGGGGCCGGGAACGCGGCCCGGCTTGATGGTGGTAAAGCGGAACGCGCCCTTCGCATCGGTAGGGATGCGGCCGAAGCCGCGCCAGCCGCGCTCGAGCGCCTTCGCCTGCGTGTCCTCGGGATGCGCATACTTGCCCTCGGCATTGGCTTGCCAGATCTCGACCAGGCCGTCGTTCACGCCGACACCGTCGCCGTCGACTAGCTGGCCGGCAATGGTGAAGCGCTCGCCTTTCACCCCGCGCCCTGCGATGTCGCGCGTGGTGAGCCAGTTGAGACCGATATGCAGGTACGGGCCGACGGTCTGATGGCCGCTGGCGAAGAGGCTCACGGCATTTTCTCCATTGGCGTTTCTTCGCGGCCGCGCAACACGATGTCGAAGCGGTAACCGAGCGCCTGCTCGGGGATGGTGTTCTCCCAGTCGAACGCGGCGATCAGCCGCTGGCGCGCGCCCTCGTTGGCGATGCAATTGAACATCGGGTCGTAGGGCAGCAGCGCGTCGCCCGGGAAATACATCTGCGTCACCATGCGCGTGAGAAACGCCTGGCCGAAGAGCGAGTAATGGATATGCGCCGGGCGCCACGCGTTGTAGTGGTTGCGCCAGGGGTATTCGCCCGGGCGGATGGTGATGAAGCGATAACGTCCCTCAGCGTCGGTGATCGTGCGCCCGGCGCCGGAGAAGTTCGGATCGATCGGCGCGTTGTGCTGGTCGGTCTTGTGCGGATAGCGGCCGGCGGCGTTCGCCTGCCAGATCTCGACCAGCGTGTGCGGGACCGGCCGGCCGTTCTCGTCCAGCACGCGACCGTTCACCACGATGCGCTCGCCGATCGGCTCGCCCTTGTGCTGGCGCGTGAGGTCGTGGTCGGTCGGTTTGATGTCGTCGCTGCCGAAAATCGGGCCGGTGATTTCCGAGATGGTCTGCGGCGGGAGCACGAGCGGCTGCGTCGGGCAGCGCTTCTGCGTCGAGCGGTAAGGTGGAAAGTTGTAGTCGGGCTGGGTGCCCGGCTGGTAGCGGCGGTAGCCAGTGAGCCGCGCGGCGCGCGGCTTACTCGCTGTCCGGCTGCTTGGACGGTTGCGCACGATCGAAGGCCTCCAGCTTCATGCACGCTTCGAAGACGCGCATGGTATTGGGATACGGCGCCAGGTCGCTCTGATAGCGCTTGGCGTTGAAGATCTGCGGCACCAGGCAGCAGTCCGCCATGGTCGGTGCATCACCGTGGCAGAACTTGCCCCTGCCAGCGCCGAGCTCCGCTTCCAGCTTTGCCAGCCCGTCCGCAATCCAGTGACGGTACCAGGTGTTGATCTGCTCTTCGTTCTGGCCAAGCGCTCGCTTGAGGTGCTGCAGCACGCGCAGGTTGTTCAGCGGGTGAATTTCACTGGCGATGAGATAGGACAGCGAGCGCACCCGCGCTTTGCCAAGCACATCTTTGGGGATGAGCGGCTTCGCCGGATGTGTTTCATCGAGATACTCGATGATGGCAAGCGACTGGGTGAGCCGCGCGCCGTCATCGAGCTCGAGTGTCGGTAACAGGGCCTGCGGATTGACCTTCGCGTACGCCGCCGCGCGGTGCTCGCCCTTCGCGAGATGGACGAACACCGGCTCGTAGGGAAGGCCCTTGAGGTTGAGCGCGATGCGGACGCGGAACGCGGCGGAGCTGCGAAAGTAGGTATACAGCTTCACAGGATGAGGACTACAGCGCCGGCAGCATCTTGACCTTGAGCTCCCCCACGCCGTCGATCCCGGCATGCATCTCGTCGCCCGGCTTCACCGGGCCAACGCCGGCCGGCGTGCCGGAATAGATCAGATCGCCGGGCTCGAGCGTGTAGTACTCGGAGAGGTAGGCGATCTGCTCGGGGACCGACCAGATCATGTCGCCGAGGTCGGCCTTCTGGCGCTGCTTGCCGTTCACGTTGAGCCAGATGGCGCCGCGCGCCGGGTGACCGGTCTTCGCTGCCGGCACCAGCGCGCTGCAGGGCGCGGCCTCGTCGAAGTCCTTGCCGAAATCCCACGGTCGGCCGTGGTCCTTGCCCCACTGCTGCAGGTCGCGGCGCGTCATGTCCAGGCCCACGGCGTAGCCATAGATGTAGTCGTTCGCGCGCTTGGCGTCGATGCGGCGTCCGCCTTTGCCGAGCGCGACCACGAGCTCGGTTTCATAGTGGTAGTTGGCGGTTTTTGGCGGGTAATGCACGTTGCCGCCGCCCGCGACCAGCGAATGCGCGCTCTTGATAAAGAAAAACGGCTGCTCGCGGCCATCGCCGCCCATTTCTTTCTGGTGCTCGGCGTAGTTGCGCCCGACGCAGAAAATGCGGCGGACCGGAAAGCTGTCGCCCGACCCCGAGACCGGCAGCGCCGGCGGGGTCCAGACGGGAATTGCGTGACCCATGGGATTCCTTCGGAAAAGGCGCGATTTTAGTCGATGCGGCGGATGGCGGCGTCGCCGCGCAGCGCCGTTCTGCAGGCGAGTACGATGCCGCGGGCGCGCTCGGCCGCAGACAGGGTGTGCTCGGAGTACGACAGGTCCTCCACTTCGCCAGCGAGCAGCTCGCACTTGCAGGTACCGCAGTTGCCGGTCTGGCAGGAGAAGGGGAACGGCAATCCGGCGCGCAGCAAGGCTGCGAGCAGCGTGTCGCCCGGCTGTGCCGGCACCGGCTGATCGTGGCCCTCGAGCAGGACTTGCATGGCTGCGCGGAGCCTACGCTAGGATGAACTGGTTTGGCCGCCCAACAAACCCTCAAGCGCGGCCTGCTTTCCGGCCTGCTCGGCTACCGCCTGCGGGTCGCGCAGCAGGCGGTGTTCCGCGATTTCGCGCGCAGCATCCCGGAAGCCTCGCCCGGCCGGGTCGGCATTCTGCTGCTGATCGACGCGAATCCCGGCGTCACGCAGAGCCGGCTCGCGCAGGCAGTGGGCATCGACCGCTCGACCATGGTCGGCGTGCTGCATGCATTGCAGGCCAAAGAGTTGATCGAGCGCCGGCGCGGCGAGGACCGGCGCACGAACGGTCTGTGGCTAACGCGCCCGGGCCGTTCCGTGGTCGCGAGTCTGAAGCAGCGCATCCGCGTCCATGAGCGCCGTGTGGCTTCCCGCCTGAGCGCAGCGGACCGGGACCACCTGCTCGCGCTGCTGGAGAAGTTGGGAGGATAAAAAAGGGCGCCGAAGCGCCCCTTTTTTCTGTTGTGGAGTGACCCCTTACATGCGGTAAGCGGCTTCGCCGTGCGAGGCCGTGTCCAGGCCCTCGCGCTCGTCTTCCTCTGCCACCCGCAGGCCGATCGTGAGGTCGACCAGCTTGAACATGACGAAGGCCACCACACCCGACCAGATGATGGTCAGGCCCACCGCCTTGGCCTGCACCCAGAGCTGCTCGCCGATCGAGCTGAAGCCGGTCTTGGCCGTGACCCAGTCGGTGACGAAGCCCGGCCCGCCGAGATCCGGCGAGTTGAATACGCCGGTCAGCAGCGCACCGAGGATCCCGCCCACCGCGTGCACGCCGAACACGTCGAGCGAGTCATCCGCGCCGAGCAGCTTCTTCAGCCCGCTCACGCCCCACAGGCAGACGATGCCCGCCGCCAGGCCGATCACGAACGCGCCGGGAATCCCGACGTTGCCCGCCGCCGGCGTGATCGCCACCAGTCCGGCCACCGCGCCAGACGCGGCGCCGAGCATGGTCGGCTTGCCCTTGAAAAGCGCTTCACCGACGCTCCACGACAGCACCGCGCACGCAGTCGCGAGGTAGGTGTTGAGGAACGCGAGCGCGGCCGAGTTGCCCGCCTCGAGCGCGGAGCCGGCATTGAAGCCGAACCAGCCCACCCAGAGGAGCGACGCACCGATCATGGTGAGCGGCAGGTTGTGCGCCGGCATCGCTTCCTTGCCGTAGCCGATGCGCCGGCCCACGAGATAGGCGCCGACCAGGCCGGCGACGCCGGCATTGATGTGCACCACCGTGCCGCCCGCGAAGTCGAGCGCGCCCCATTGCCAGATCAAGCCGGCCTTGGAGTTCATCTCGTCCACCACCTTGGCGGTCGTGTACGCGTCGGGCCCCATCCAGAACCACACCATGTGCGCGATCGGCGTGTAGCTGAAGGTGAACCACAGCACGATGAACACCAGCACCGCGGAGAACTTGGCGCGCTCGGCGAAGGCGCCGAGGATCAGGCAGCAGGTGATCGCCGCGAACGTCGCCTGGAAGGCGACGAACACGATCTCGGGGATCACCACACCCTTCGAGAACGTGGCCGCGTTGGCGAACTCGCCCTTGCCCGCGTCCAGCGCTCCGCTCAGGAACAGGCGTTCCTTGAGACTGCCGAAGAACATGTTGCCCTCGGTGAAGGCGAGGCTGTAGCCGTAGATGCACCACAAGACCGTCACCAGCGAGAACACCACGAACACCTGCATCAGCACCGACAGCGCGTTTTTCGAGCGCACCATGCCGCCATAGAACAGCGCCAGCGCCGGCACGCTCATCATGATGACGAGCGCGGTCGACATCAGCATCCACGTCACGTCGCCCTTGTTGGGCGTTGGCGGCGCTGGTTTGGCCTCTTCTTTCTTGACCTCGGCAGAAGCCGCCGGCTTGTCCGGCGTCGCCGCAGGCTTGTCTTGCGCGAGCGTCGCGCTGGCGAAAACCAGCGAGAACACCAGCGCCAGGAATGCACAGATTTTCTTCATCACGTTCCCCTTAGAGCGCCGCCGCATCGGTCTCGCCGGTGCGGATGCGGATGACCTTCTCGAGATCGAATACGAAGATCTTGCCGTCGCCGATCTTGCCGGTGTTCGCCGACTTCTCGATCGCCTCGATC
>Ga0207675_100000226_pt1 | contig 53141 bp, 48 predicted proteins | sample KBSSwiS42_FD_184305 | JGI IMG/M metagenome (GOLD analysis project Ga0207675, IMG submission 184305) | Switchgrass rhizosphere microbial communities from Kellogg Biological Station, Michigan, USA - KBS Switchgrass S4-2 (SPAdes) (version 2) | ecosystem: Host-associated > Plants > Roots >...
GGTGGACGTGCTCAATGCCGAGCAGCAACTGGCCATCTCGCAGCGCGACCTGGCGCAGGCGGTGTTCAACACCATCGTGAACCAGTTGAAGCTCAAGGCCGCGGTAGGCAAACTGGCGGAAGCCGACCTGGCCGACATCAATTCCCTTCTCAAGGAAGACGCGCAGTGACAAAGGTTTCACCGCTGGCAACAGTCTGCAGGCTGGTCGCTGCGCTGCTGATCGTTGCAGCCAGCGGATGCACACGCGAGGAGTTGAGATCCTATCGCGGCGTCGCGGAAGGTGAGATTGTCCGGCTGGCCGCTCCGGTGACCGGCAACCTGTCGTCACTCGAGGTTAGTCGGGGCGCCACCGTAACGGAAGGAGCAAAACTGTTTTCGCAAGCGGAGGCCGGGGAAATTTCAGCGCATGCGAATGCTGCCAGGCGCCTCGAGCAGATCGAGCGCGGCAAAGGCAAGCAGACTGTATCCGAAATGGAGGAAATCGAGAGACTCAAAGGTGAAGTTGCGCAGACTGAATGGAAACTCATGCTGAAGTCCGCGAGTGCCCCCGTCAACGGTGTCGTCATCGAAACGCTGTACGCGAAAGGCGACTGGGTTCCGGCCGGTGCTCCGGTCCTGTCCATCCTGCCCGTCGACAGGATCAAGGTGAGTTTTGAGGTTCCGTTGGCGGTGGCCGCCCATCTGCAGAATGGCCGCAGCGTGACGCTGGCATGCGAACGGTGCGCGGCGCCGGTCCAGGCGACGATTACCTACGTATCTCCTTTCGCCACGGCGGAATCTTCTGTGGGCGAATCTCCCGAATTGCACTATCGCGTCGAAGCCCGCCCGCTGCCACAGCAGGCAGCTTTGCTCAAACCTGGCCAGTCGATCACCGTCACTTTGTGATGGCCGAGCCGGCCGAGCGTTCAGAGTATGCACATCGCATGCATCCTTGCGCAGACGAAAAGTTGAAAAAACAGGCGGGCGGCGGAATCTCTTCCCTTGCCTTTCTGCCCCTGCTGCCGTTGCTGGCACTCTGTGCCGGTTGCAGCGAGAAGCCAAAGGCGGCCCCTGAACCGCGGCTGGTCAATGTGGTTCGCGTGTCGGCTGGCAGCGCCAACACCAACGACGTCGGGTATTCCGGCGAAATACGCCCCCGCTACGAAACCAACTTGAGCTTTCGGGTTGCCGGCAAGATCGTTGCGCGCAATGTGGAAGTGGGCGGAACCGTAAAGAAGGACGATGTGCTGGCGCGGCTCGATCCGGAAGACCAGCAACTCAACACTCGCAGCGCGCAATCGCAACTCGCGGCGGCCAAATCCGAGTACGAGCAAAACAAGGCCGAACTGGAACGCTACACCGGTCTGTATGAGAAAGAATTCATCAGCAAGGCGGAATTCGACCGGCGTCAGAGTTCCTATAACGTGGCGAAAGCGCGGCTGGAGCAGGCCCAGGCGCAGCTTGCGGTAACCAAAAATCAGACCGGCTACACCGAACTGGCTGCCGATCACGCCGGCGTGGTGACCGCGATCCCGATTGAAGTGGGCCAGGTGGTTGCCGCCGGTCAGACCATCATGAAACTGGCGCGCACGGATGACCGGGAAGTCGTGATCAGCATTCCGGAAAATCGTTTGTCCGAATTGAGTGCGGCCACGGAAATCGACATCTCCTTATGGGCCGATCCGTCGAAGATCTACAAAGGCAAGCTCAGGGAACTCAGTCCCTCGGCAGATCCGGTTACGCGCACCTATGCCGCCAAGATCAGCGTGCGCAATGCCGATGCCGCGATCAAGCTGGGCATGACCGCGAATGTCTACCTGCGCGGGGTGCAGCGTTCTGCCGCCATCATGCTGCCCGCCACGGCATTGTTTCAGGATAACGGCCATGCAGCCGTCTGGATCGTCGACAAGACGAACAGCCAGGTGAAGCTGGTGCCGGTCGAGGTCGGCGAGTACGTTGAAGACCGGGTCGGCATACTCGCGGGCATTGCTCCGGGCGACACGGTCGTGCGCGCCGGCGTTCACAAGCTTTTTGCCGGAGAAAAAGTGCGCACGCACGAGGAGCCGGCGCATGAGGCTGCGAAGTGAAGCATTTCAATCTGTCCGAGTGGGCATTGGAGCACCAGTCGCTGGTGCTTTTTTTTATGCTCGCATTGTTCGCGGCCGGATTGTTCTCGTACTTCAAGCTCGGCCAGGCGGAAGACCCCGATTTCACTTTCAAGCTCATGGTGGTAAGGGCGATCTGGCCTGGCGCTTCGCCGGCCGAGATGGAACAACAGGTCACGGAGCGTCTGGAGAAGAAGCTGCAGGAGACGCCCTATCTCGACAACGTGCGCTCCTACACCAAATCCGGCGAAACCACGATTTTCCTGTCACTCAAGGACTCCACGCCGCCTAAGGAAGTCGCCGGGGTGTGGTATCAGGTCAGGAAGAAAATCGGCGACATCCGCTATACCCTGCCTCAGGGCACGCTGGGACCGTTCTTCAACGATGAATTCGGGGATGTTTTCGGCAATATCTACGCCTTCACCGGCGACGGGTACGCCTATGCGGAGTTGAACGATTTTGTCGAGGACGTACGCAAGGAAATACTGCGCGTGCCGTTCGTGGCCAAAGCCGAAATCATTGGCGACCAGGATCAGAAGATCTACGTTGAGATGTCACACCGCAAGATGGCCACGCTCGGCATCGACCCGCTGTCCATATTCAACGTCCTGCAGGCGCAGAATGCGATGACCCCGGCCGGCTCGATTGATACCCACTCCGACCGTATCTTCCTGCGTATCTCAGGCAGTTTCGATTCGGTCGAGAGCGTGCGCGAGATCGGCATTCAGGCGAACGGCCGTCTGTTCAGGCTCGGAGACATCGCGCACGTATATCGAGGATACGTCGACCCGCCTGCGCAGAAGGTGCGATTCATGGGGCACGAAGCGATCGCGCTGGCCATTTCCATGGCCAAGGGAGGCGACATCCTGCAACTCGGGGTCGACCTGAACAAGGCTTTTGCGCGTATCAAGAAGGATCTGCCGGTGGGCATCGAGGTCCATCAGTATTCCAACCAGCCGGAGGTGGTGAAGCGATCCGTCGATGAATTTATGCGAACGCTGTTCGAGGCGGTTCTGATCGTGCTGGCGGTCAGTTTTTTCAGCCTGGGTTTTCGCACCGGACTGGTCGTGGCGTTGTCGATTCCCCTGGTGCTGACCGTGACCTTTCTGATGATGAAGTTGTACGGCATCGACCTGCAGCGCATTTCGCTCGGTGCGCTGATTATCTCGCTCGGCCTGCTGGTGGACGACGCCATCATCTCGGTGGAAATGATGGCCACCAAAATGGAGCAGGGCATGGAGCGTTCCAAGGCTGCCGGCTTTGCCTATACATCGACCGCTTTCCCGATGCTCACCGGCACGCTGATCACCGCGTCGGCGTTCACGCCGGTTGGATTTGCCCAGTCTTCCGCGGGTGAGTACACCTTTTCCATTTTTGCGGTGGTGACCATCGCATTGATCGTCTCCTGGGTGGTGGCGGTGCTGTTCACGCCTTATCTAGGCTACAAGCTGTTGCCCGATCTTTCGCCCGATGCGCCCGCGCCCAGCCTGTTCAAGCGCGTTGTGCATGGGCCGTTGCACCGGTGGAAACCTGCGCTGATTTCGGCCCCGACCGCCCCGCACCACGGCGCGGTTTACGACACCCGGTTTTACCGGCGCTTCCGCGCACTGGTGGATTGGTGCGTGAGTTACCGCAAGACGGTGATCCTGATCACCGTTGCGGTATTCGCCCTGTCGATCTTCGGATTTCGTTTTGTACAGAACCAGTTTTTTCCTTCTTCGAACCGCCCGGAACTGATCGTCGACCTATGGCTGCCGCAGGGTGCGTCGTTTCAGGCCACCGAACTCCAGGTAAAACGCCTGGAGGATAAACTCAAGGGCGACGATAACGTGCTGAACTTTGTCGCGTATGTCGGCAAGGGCAGCCCGCGCTTTTACCTTCCACTCGATGAGCAACTGGGACATGCGAACTTCGCGCAGTTCGTGATCGTGAGCCGCAACAACAAAGCGCGGGACGTGCTGTACGACAAGCTGAATCGGCTCCTGGAAAATGAATTCACGATGCTGCGCGGACGCGTCAACCGGCTCGAGAATGGTCCGCCGGTGGGGTACCCGGTGCAGTTCCGCGTGATTGGCAATGAGATTCCCGTGGTACGCAATCTGGCCTTCGAAGTCGCGTCGATCGTGCGCGCCAATCCCAACGTCCAGAATGTGCATCTCGACTGGAACGAGCAGGTGAAAACCGTGCGCCTCGAAATCGACCAGAACAAGGCGCGCGTCATCGGCGTGAGTTCGCAAGGCCTGTCGACGGTGCTCAATTCGATCCTGGCCGGTTACAGCATTACGCAATATCGGGAGAGGGACAAGTTGATCGAGGTTCTGGCCCGGGCCGAAACGGAAGAGCGCCTTGACCCCGGCAAGCTGTCCGAACTCAACGTGCCGACACAATCCGGAAAATGGATTCCGCTCGCCCAGATCGCGAAAATAGAATACGGTTTCGAAGAGGGCATCATCTGGCGCCGTAACCGCCAGCCGACCGTGACCGTGCGCGCCGACATACGCGGCGACGTCCAGGCCCCCGTCATATCCAAACAGATCGATCCGAAGCTCGACGCCGTTCGCGCCAAACTTCCCGAGTACTACCGCATCGAAATGGCCGGCGCCATCGAAGAGAGTGCCAAAGGGGAAAACTCCATCATCGCCGTAATGCCTCTGATGCTGATGGTGGTGCTGACATTGCTGATGATCCAGCTGCAGAGTTTTCAGAAAACCTTCATGGTGCTGCTGACTGCGCCGCTCGGGTTGATCGGCGTGGCTTTTATTCTTTTGACCTGGAACGTGCCGTTCGGCTTTGTCGCCAATCTGGGCGTCATTGCGCTGTTCGGCATGATCATGCGCAATTCCGTGATTCTGGTGGACCAGATCGAGCAGGACATCAAGGCCGGGCATCCGCAGTGGAACGCGATCGTGGACGCCACGGTCCGACGTTTTCGCCCCATCGTCCTGACGGCGCTCGCAGCAGTATTGGCGATGATCCCGTTGTCGCGCAGCAATTTCTGGGGGCCGATGGCGGTCGCCATCATGGGCGGATTGATTTCCGCGACCATTCTGACGTTGTTGTTCGTGCCTGCGCTCTACGCCGCATGGTTCCGCGTGAAGAAGCCGGCTGGGACACATGCCGGGTGACGCAAAAGGCGTGAAGCCGCATTTTCATCCAATGTCGCATATGACTTTCTCCTCCATGCATACCGCAGCGCGATTTCTGATCTGCTGCTTTCTTTTCGTCGGCTATGTCGCGCCGACGGCCGCCGCGACAAAGCAATGCGGTGTTGCCTCCGCCCACGTGCTCGCCACCCAGGCCGGATGCGAAATCCTGGATGCGGGAGGCAATGCCTTCGACGCCGCGGTCGCGGTTGCTGCCGCGCTTGCGGTCGTCGAACCTTTTGCGTCGGGCATCGGAAGTGGCGGATTCTTCCTGCTGCATCGGGCTTCCGACAATTTTGACGTATTCGTCGATGCCCGTGAAACGGCTCCTTCGCGCGCTACCCGCGAATTCTTCATCGACGAGAACGGTCAGGCCAGACAGAAGGCGGCTCTTGAAGGCCCGACCGCCGCCGGTATTCCCGGCGAGCCCGCAGCGCTCGACTGGATTGCCACGCGCTATGGGAAATTGCCGCTCGGGCGCTTGCTGGCTCCTGCGATTCGCCTGGCGGAGCGGGGCTTTCCGGCAGATGCGCGCTATGCCGCGGCGAGCGCTTTGCGCGAAGCGCTGCTGAAGAGCGATGCCAATGCCGCCAAAAGTTTTCTCGATAACGGCAAGGCGGCCGCAGTCGGTTTCGTCGTGATTCAGCCTCAACTAGCGCGAACGTTACGCATGCTCGCCCGCGAGGGAGGACAAAGCTTCTATCACGGCGAATTCGCGCGCAGGCTGACGCAAGCGGTGAAATCCTCCGGCGGTTTGTGGGAAATGTCTGATCTCGAAAACTATCACGTGATTGAGCGCGCGCCCGTCAAATTCACGTATCGCGGCACCAGGATTACCACTGCGCCATTGCCTTCTTCCGGAGGATTGGTGCTCGCGCAAAGCCTGTTCATTCTCGAATCCGTGGACCTAGCCGGACTGTCCGCGGCCGATCGCGCGCACTACGTGGTCGAGGCGATGCGCCGCGGCTACCACGACCGCGCGCGCTACATGGGCGATCCGGATTACTTTGCCGTGCCGGCAAAACTGGCGCTGCGCGAGTATGCGCGTCGCCGTGCCGCGTCGATCGATCCTGCACATGCGACGCCGAGCAGCGAACTCGCCCAAGACGCGGCAGGCGCAGATGAGGGCGGGGACACGTCGCATTTCTCGATAATCGATGCGCAAGGTAACCGGGTCGCGGCGACCGTATCGGCGAACGGACCGTTCGGCTCGGGTTTCGTCGCCGGTGATACCGGTGTGTTGCTGAACAATCAAATGGATGATTTCGTGCTCGTGCCCGGCGTGCCTAATCTCTACAAGCTGGTCGGCAGCCGGGCCAACGCCGTTGAGCCGGGCAAGCGGCCCCTGTCGTCGATGTCGCCCACCTTCGTGGAAGATGACCGTGGTGTGCTCGTGCTCGGCACGCCGGGAGGCTCGCGCATCATTTCGATGGTTCTTGAAGGCATTCTCGATTACGTCGGTCAGCCGCAAACCGATCTCGCGCGTTTAGTCGGTGCACCACGCTTCCACCATCAGTATTTGCCCGATCGCATTGAAATCGAACCGGGCGGCTTTGCGGATGAGTGGATCCAAGCGCTGACATCCAAGGGGCATGTGGTAGAACCCGGCCGCCGCAAGTGGGGTAACATGCAGGCCGTGTTCCTCGACAGAAAGACAGGCCGGATTGAAACCGCCAGCGATCCGCGCGGGCAGAGCGGCGTGCTGTTCTGACAACTTCGCAAATGCCAGGAGAGGAGTCGATGAAAAGCAGACGGGAATTCCTGAGAGTCTCCGCGGGCGGACTGGTGTTCGCCGGCGCAGCACGCTGGATGGAATTCGCAAATGCGGCCGGTGACTTCGGGCCGGCTTCGTTGCCGTCCGGCACGCTCGAGTCTGCGCAACTCGGCAGCCTGCCCGGCAAGCTGCCGTTGATCAAGAAGTCGTTCCGCCCGCCGAATTTCGAGACCCCTGTCAGTTACTTCAGGGAAGCGTTTACGCCAAACAACGCGTTTTTCGTGCGCTATCATCTGGCCTCCATTCCCCAACTCGATGCTGCGCAATGGAAGTTGTCCATCGCCGGTGATTCGGTGGAAAAGCCGCTCGAATTGACTTACGAGAATCTGACCAAGGACTTCGAGATTGTCGAAGTGCCGGCGGTGTGCATGTGTTCGGGCAACCGGCGCGGCCTGTCGCAGCCGCATGTGCCGGGCGTGCAATGGGGTCATGGCGCCATCGGAAATGCAAAGTGGCGCGGCGTGCGCCTGCGCGATGTGCTGAACAAGGCCGGCCTCAAGAAAGACACCCTTGAAATAGTATTGGGAGGGGCGGATGGCGCAGTTCTCGACAAGACGCCGGACTTCGTCAAGAGTCTTCCGGTGTGGAAGGCGATGGACGAGAACACGCTCGTGGCTTTCGCGATGAACGGCGAACGGTTGCCGCACTGGAACGGTTATCCAGCCCGTATCGTGGTGCCGGGATGGACGGCGACCTACTGGATGAAACACGTCACGTCCATCAGCGCGACAGCCCAACCCTTCAAGGGGTTCTGGATGAATCCGGCCTATCGGATTCCGAAAGGAAAATTCCCCGTTATCGATCGTTTCATCAGCCAGGAGAGCGATACCAACACGCCGATCACCGAAATGGTGGTCAACTCGTTGATCACCGGTCCCGACAATGGCAAAAAAATTCGGCAAGGCGAAGCCGTCACTGTTACCGGGATTGCCTGGGACGGCGGTTATGGCATTGCCGCCGTCGAGGTATCGGAAGACGAGGGGAAAATCTGGCAAACCGCGAGACTGGAAGCCGACCTGGGCCGCTATTCATGGCGCCAATGGTCGCACCGGTTCACGCCGACGCGGCCGGGACGGCACACGCTGCTGTCAAGAGCCACCAATCGTGCTGGCGCGACCCAGACTTTCGAGCTGATTTTCAACCCCGCCGGTTACCACAACAATGTGGTCCAGCGCGTGGAGATCGAAGCGACGTAGAGGTAGATCGCATGAGAACACTTCTGGTTTTTGCGCTTCTGTCGACGCCGTGCTTCGCGGGAGAAAGCGAGTTTCATTTGAAAGACGCCCCCGGCAAGGGTCTGGTCGAGGCAAATTGCTCGATGTGCCACAGCCTCGACTATATCCAGATGAATTCGCCGATTCTCGATCGCAAGGGCTGGGAAGCGTCCGTCAACAAGATGATCAAGGCCATGGGCGCACCGGTGGCCGAGGGGGATGTGCAGAACATCGTCGACTATCTCGCATCGCAATATGGCAAGTAGGCGTTCCGGTCTGGGTTTTTGGCGAAGACTCGTTAAACTGTGACTTCAATGAAGACGACATTTCTGGATTTCGAACAGCCGATCGCCGAACTGGAGGCGAAGATCGAGGAACTGCGTTATGTGCAGGACGATTCCGCGGTCGACATCTCGGAAGAGATTGCGCGGTTGCAAAAGAAAAGCAGCACGTTGACGCGTGATCTTTACGCAAAGCTTTCCGCGTGGCAGATCTCTCAGGTTGCGCGCCATCCGCAGAGACCCTATTCCCTCGACTACTTTCAGAATCTGTTTTCCGATTTCGAAGAGCTGCAAGGCGACCGCCTGTTCGCGGAAGACCCTGCCATCATCGGCGGACTCGCGCGCTTCGGCAGCCAATCGGTCATGGTGATCGGTCATCAGAAAGGACGCGATACCAAGGACAAGCTTTACCGCAATTTCGGCATGCCCAAGCCCGAAGGCTATCGCAAGGCGCTGCGTCTCATGAAGGTCGCGGAAAAGTTTGGCGTGCCGGTCATGACTTTCGTCGACACGCCGGGTGCGTATCCCGGCGTAGGGGCGGAAGAGCGCGGGCAATCGGAAGCAATCGGACGCAACTTGTATGCAATGGCGGAACTGCGCGTGCCGATCATCGTGACCATCATCGGTGAAGGCGGTTCGGGCGGCGCCCTGGCGATCGCCGTCGGTGATGTCACGCTGATGTTGCAGTATTCGATCTACTCGGTGATTTCCCCCGAAGGTTGCGCTTCGATCCTGTGGAAGAGCGCAGACAAGGCGCCAGACGCGGCCGAAACGCTCGGCATTACCGCAAACCGGCTGAAGACCCTGGGGCTGGTCGATCGCGTGGTAGCGGAGCCGCCAGGTGGAGCGCATCGCGATCCTTCGGCGATCATGCAGACCTTGCGCAAGTCGCTCATGGATGCGCTGTCGGAAGCGCAGGAAAAGCCGATCGACGCACTGGTGGAAGCGCGCTTCGAACGCCTGATGGCGCACGGCAAGTTCAAGGAAGCGGCGGTTCGCTGAATTGCTGCGCGGTTGCGAATTCCTTCCAAATACCCCGCGAGAAGCGGGGTATTTTGCTTTGTAAAGACTGACCGTCATCACCATGGGCGACGAGCTTGCAACGATCGTAGATGGTGCGCTTGACGCGCATTCGGTGCGCGGCAAACGCGTCGCAGTGGCCTTGAGCGGCGGGCTGGATTCGGTAGTCTTGCTCAATCTGTTGCATGAACGGCGCACCGTGAGGGAGTTGTCGCTGTCGGCCATCCACGTGAACCATCAGCTCAGTTCCCACGCGGATGAATGGGAGCATTTCTGCCGCGCGCTCTGCGAGCGCTATGGGGTCGGGTTCATCGTGCGGCGCGTGCAGGTCACGCCCGATGGCTCGGGCATCGAAGCGGCGGCGCGCCAACTGCGCTATCGCGCGTTTGCCTCGGTCGATGCCGATTTCGTCGCACTCGGCCATCATCTGGATGATCAGGTCGAGACCTTCCTGCTGCAACTGTTGCGCGGCGCCGGGCCGAAAGGCCTTGCCGCCATGCCGGTCGTGCGCGAGCAGGAATCCGGCGTGGACGACAGGGTAGTGTCGCCGCTCATTCTCAGACCTCTGCTCGAATTGCGCCGCAGCCGTATCGAAGCCTATGCGACATCGAAGGGACTGGAGTGGGTGGACGATGACAGCAATGCCGATTCGCGCTTCGATCGAAACTACTTGCGCAATGAATTGCTGAGGCCGCTGGAAGCACGCTTTCCAGGCTATCGTGAAACACTCGCGCGAGCCGCCCGCAACCTGGCCGATCACGCATTGCTTGCCGAAGAATTGGCGCGCATCGACGCCCAATCGCTGGATCGCAAAACGGTCTCGGCGGAGCGCCTGCGACAATTGTCCGATGCGCGCGCGCTCAATTTGTTGCGCCAACTGTTCTCGGACCATGGATTGCAGATGCCGCCGCGCACGCGGCTCGAAGAAGCCCTGCGCCAGTGCCGCAGCGCCGGACGCGACGCGGAAATCCAGGTTACATTCGGCGGCGCCCGCCTGCGATGCTATCGCGACCGCGTGGAACTTGTGATGCAAGCCGCGGATCTGCCGGCCGACTGGCAATCGCGCTGGGATGGCCATCACGAACTCATCCTGCCCGATGGCCTTGGCGTGCTGCGCTCCCGCGCAGTCATCGGCGAGGGCATTGCGAGCCGTCACTTCGAAATTCGGGCGGCGACCGTGCGCGGACGCAGCGGCGGCGAGCGCATGCAGCCGGGAGAAAACAGGCCACGGCGGGCGCTCAAAAGCCTGTTGCAGGAACATGCCGTACCGCCATGGGAGCGCAGCCGCATGCCACTGGTGTTCTTTGGCGAACAGCTTGCCTGGGTGCCGGGGATCGGCGTGGCTGCAGAGTTTCGCGCAGCAGGGGCGGAGCCTGGCATCGCGCCGGAATGGGAACCGGGCTGATAGAATCCGGCGAAAACGTTACTGCCAAATTAAAAGAAGACGAAAAGAAAATGACAAAATTCCTGTTCGCGTTTCTGGTACTCGCCGGAGCAGGCGTCGCGCAAGCCGCCGAACCGATCATCATCAAGTTCAGCCATGTCGTGGCTAACGACACCCCGAAGGGCAAGGCCGCGGAGAAGTTCAGGCAATTGGCCGAAAAATACAGCGGCGGACGCGTCAAGGTCGAACTCTATCCCAACAGCCAGTTGTACAAGGACCGGGAGGAGATGGAGGCGTTGCAACGCGGGGCCGTGCAGATGCTGGCGCCGTCGGTCTCGAAGTTCGGCCCGCTAGGCGTGCGCGAATTCGAGTTGTTCGATCTGCCCTATCTGATTCCCGATGCCGATACCGTCGATCGAGTTACCGACGGCGATATTGGCAAGAGCCTGTTCGCAAAACTCGAATCGAAGGGACTCAAGGGATTGGCGTATTGGGACAACGGCTTCAAGCAGTTTTCCGCGAATCGTCCGCTGCACAAACCGCAAGATTTTCGCGGTCTGAAGATGCGTATCCAGTCGTCCAAGGTACTGGAGGCAATGATGCGGGAGCTCGGCGCATTGCCGCAGGTGATGGCGTTTTCCGAAGTCTACTCAGCGCTTCAGCAAAAAGTGGTGGATGGTACGGAAAATCCATTATCCAACCTGTACACCCAGAAAATGCACGAGGTACAGTCGCACCTTACCATCTCCAATCACGGCTGCCTGGTGTACGCGGTGATCACCAACAGCAAATTCTGGACCGGATTGCCTGCAGATATTCGCGCTCAACTGGAGAAGGCAATGATCGAGGCCACCGCGTACGAGCGGGCCATCGCCAAGGAAGAAAACGACGGTGCGCTTGCGGCGGTAAGGGCATCGGGAAAGACCGAGATCTACGTGCTATCCGACGCCGAACGCAAGGTCTGGAAGGAGGCATTGCTTCCCGTGCAGGCCAAATTCGAGAAAGTCGTCGGCAAAGAAAATCTCGATGCCATCCATCGTATCGCGGCCGAAGTCGAAGCCCGCAACGCCAAGAAGAAATAGTTCGTGATCCGCAGGGTCAACGACGTCCTCGATCATCTCGAGGAATGGCTGATCGCCGGTTTCATGGCTGCAGCCACGCTCGTCATATTCGCCGCCGTGTTGCACCGGCAATCGGCGGCGCTGCCGTGGCTTTGGAACTACACCTCCGCGCTGAATTTTTCCTGGGCGCAGGAATTGTGCATCTACCTGTTCATCTGGATGGCGAAATTCGGCGCGGCCTACGGGGTGCGCACCGGTATCCATATTGGGGTCGATGTGCTGGTGAATGCCGTTCGGCCGGCGATGCGGCGCGTGTTGGTGGTGATCGCCTTGTCGCTCGGCGCGTTTTTTACCGGGACCATCGCCGTCATGGGAGTCCGCTGGGTCGCGTTCATTCATGGAACGGGTCAGACGTCGCCCGATCTGGAGTGGCCGATGTGGATCATTTATCTGTGTATCCCGCTCGGATCGTCTCTGATGTGCTACCGCTTCCTGCAGGTCCTGACGCGCTTCGTGCGTTCCGGTCAATTACCTGAGCACACGTTGGGCAGCGCGGAAGAGGATCCCGCGTGAACGTAGCCCTGATCCTGGTCATCCTGCTCGCCCTGTTGCTGACCGGCACGCCGATTTCGATTGCGCTTGGCATGACCGTGCTGACATTCCTGGCGCTGTTTTCGTCGTTCTCGATCGAGACGGTCGACATCGTTTCGCAGCGGTTGTTCACCGGACTCGAAAGCTTTGCGATCATGGCGGTGCCATTTTTCGTGCTGTCGGGCACGTTCCTGACCGAAGGAGGCATCGCTCGACGCATCATCCGTTTCGCGCTCGCGCTGGTCGGCTGGATGCGCGGCGGACTCGCCATAGCGGCGATTCTCGCCTGCACCTTCTTTGCGACGATTTCCGGCTCGAGTCCCGCCACTGTGGTGGCAATCGGTTCGATCATGCTGCCCGCAATGATCCGGCACGGCTATCCGAAACGCTTTGCGGTCGGCGTCATCACCACATCCGGTTCGCTGGGCATCCTGATCCCGCCGTCAATCGTGATGATCATCTATGCGGTCAGCACCTCAGAGTCAGCCGGGAAGTTGTTCATCGCCGGCATCGTACCCGGCATCCTGCTTGCCGGCGTGCTGATGTTGGTCACCTACGTGACCGCGCGCAGGAAAAATTTTCCGACACTGCCGCGTGCGTCGGGACGGGAAATCTGGGTGTCGTTCAAGGAGGCTTTCTGGGGCCTGATGTTGGTGGTCATTGTCATGGGTGGAATCTACGGGGGCGTTTTCACTCCCACCGAAGCGGCCGCAGTCAGCGCGGTTTACGCCTTCATTGCCGCCGTGTTCATCTACCGCGGCCTGACCTGGAGGCAGGTGCCCAAGGTCCTGCTTTCCGCCGCGAACACCAGCGCGATGCTGCTCTACATCATCACCAACGCCATCCTGTTTTCGTTCCTGCTGACTTCCGAGCAGATTCCGCAGGCGTTGTCGCAATGGGTCATAGGACAGCAACTTTCGCCATGGATGTTTCTCATTGCGGTGAACGTTGCCTTGCTCGTGGCGGGCCAATTCATGGAGCCCAGTTCGATCATCCTGATCCTGGCGCCGTTGCTGGTACCGATCGCCAAGAATCTGGGTATAGACCCTATCCACCTGGGCGTAATCATGACGGTCAATATGGAAATCGGCATGATCCATCCTCCGGTTGGCTTGAATCTTTTCGTCGCCAGCCACATTGCAAAAATGGGCCTCACCGAGGTTTCGATCGCATGCCTGCCCTGGGTTTTCGTATTGCTCGCCTATCTGATCCTGATCACCTATGTGCCGGCCGTGTCCCTCTGGCTGCCAAATCTGCTGTATTAGGTCAGCGGGAAGTGACCAACACGGCGTCGATCCCGAGTTTCCTTGCACTGCTGAGTGCCTTGTCTGCCTCGCGTTTATCCTTGAATGGACCCAGCTGTACGCGCGTTTCCAGGTGGGCCTGGATGCCGGCGCGTTGCAATTGTTTCTGCAGCGCCTGCGCATTGGCGCGCGACTTGAATATGCCTACCTGCACCAGATAGGCTTTTCCCGAGTCGGGAGATGAAGGTTTCGCGGCAGGTGGCGTGGGCGAGGGCATCACCCGGCCGGCTCGAGGCGGCGACGTCAAGGTTTCATTGTTGACTACTTCCGGCGCCGGCGGGGGCGTGACCGGATGCTCGCGATTGGTAGCGGGCGTATCGGTCGGCGGCACGGGTGTCGCGATCAATGCCTGTGCCGGTTCTTGAGGAGGGATTGGGCCGGGCGGTCGATCGCGGATGCGATCGACGAGCGCCAATCCACCGACGGCCAGTGCGATCAATGCGACTGCTATCATCAACTTCCGCCCGGTCCGTGATTTGGCATGTTCATCGGAAGGCGATGGCGGTTTGCTGGAAATTGGCGGCATGGCATCGACGGGGTGTGGATCGCCGATGCTATCACCGATTTTTTTGCGGGGTTTCTGCGCCGCCATTCCGACATTCACGCGCTGGGCGGTCCCGCAACGCGGCCGAAGCATGGGGTCAGACCATTCCTTTCACTGATGCGCCATGCTATCCTTATGAATTAGCTTCGAAAAACAAACCCCTTGGAGAAAAATAGATGGCTGTTGAACGCACCCTGTCGATCATCAAACCCGATGCCGTCGAAAAAAATGTGATCGGACAGATTTATTCGCGCTTCGAAGGTAGCGGATTGAAGATCATAGCGGCGAAAATGGTGCATCTATCACGTAACGAAGCCGAGGGCTTTTACGCAGTGCACCGGCAACGTCCATTTTTCAACGATCTGGTGAACTTCATGATCTCCGGCCCGGTCATGGTACAAGTGCTCGAGGGCGAGAGTGCGATTCAGAAAAACCGCGATCTGATGGGCGCCACAGATCCAAAGAAGGCGGCCAAAGGATCAATCCGGGCGGACTTCGCCGACAGCATCGATGCCAATGCGGTGCACGGCTCCGATGCGCGGGAAACCGCATCCGTGGAAATCGCCTATTTCTTTCCGACGCTGAATATCTACCCGCGCTGATGCCCGTCAACCTGCTTGATTTCGACGCTGAACGGCTTGCCGGTTTCTTCACCGAAATCGGCGAGAAGCCGTTTCGCGCGCGGCAGGTCATGCGCTGGATTCATCAATTCGGACAGTCCGAGTTCGATAGCATGAGCGATCTGTCGAAAGGTTTGCGCGCCAAGCTGGTTGCGCAAGCGATGGTGCAAGCGCCATCGGTGCTGGCCGATTCGACGGCGGCCGATGGAACGCGCAAGTGGCTGCTGTCTGTCGGCGCTGCCAATGGCATCGAGACCGTATTCATCCCCGAAAGTGCGCGCGGAACCCTTTGCATTTCATCGCAAGTCGGTTGCGCATTGGAATGCGCGTTCTGCTCGACCGGCAGGCAGGGTTTTAATCGCAACCTGACTGTCGCGGAAATAATTGGCCAGCTATGGTGGGCGAATCGTGCGCTCGGCGCCACGCCGAAGGGAGAGCGAATAATCAGCAATGTGGTCATGATGGGCATGGGCGAACCGCTGGCGAATTTCGAAAATGTCGTGTCCGCCATGAAAATCATGCTGGACGACTATGGCTACGGACTTTCGCGCCGGCGCGTTACGCTTTCAACGTCCGGCATGGTGCCCGCGATGGACCGGCTTGCCGCGCAATTACCCGTCGCGCTGGCCGTTTCGCTGCATGCGCCCGACGACGAACTGCGCGATCGGCTGGTGCCGATCAACAAGAAATACCCCCTCAAGGATTTGATGGCGGCGTGCAAGCGCTACATCAAGGTCGCGCCGCGCGATTTCGTCACGTTCGAATACGTGATGCTGCAGGGTATCAATGACAGCATCGAGCAGGCGAAGCAGCTGGTGACGCTGGTGAAGGGCGTGTCCTGCAAGTTCAATCTCATTCCCTTCAATCCATTTCCGGATTCCGGGTTCGAGCGCTCCTCGCCCGGCCGCATCGGTGCATTTCGCGACGTGTTGATGCAGGCGGGCCTGGTAACCACGACGCGCAAGACACGCGGCGGCGATATCGACGGCGCGTGCGGCCAGCTTGCCGGTCAGGTGCAGGATCGCACCCAGCGCAAGATGCGGCGCCCTGCGGTGACCCAGGCATGATCAGGATTTCGGTCACGTTCCTGATTGTCATGCTGGCCGGTTGCACGTCTGCGCCCACAAAATCGGAAACAGGCGAGCCGAGAAATGCGGCAGAAAATCGTGCCCGCATCCATACGGAGCTTGGTGCCGCCTATTACGGCATCGGGCAGAACGCGGTAGCCATTCAGGAATTGAAAGAGGCCATCAGTGCCGATGCGAATTATGCTCCGGCACACAGCCAGCTCGGACTGGTGTACATGACGCTCAAGGAAGACGACCTGGCACAACGCTCTTTCGAGCGCGCCCTGAAGATAGACCCGAACGATTCGTCGGCAAACAACAACTATGGAATGTTTCTTTGCCAGCGCAAGCGCGAAAAGGAAGCAATGAAATACTTTGCTGCGGCGCTAAAGAATCCGCTCTACTCCACGCCGGAAAATACCTATACGAACGCCGGCGTCTGCTCGCGGTTGCAGGGTGACGACGTCAAGGCCGAAGAACTGCTGCGCAAGGCGCTGGCCCTGCAGCCCGATCAGTCTCTGGCGTTGTATCACCTCGCGGACATCGCATACAAGCGCGGCGACCTGGCGGGAGCGCGCACGCTGTTGACCCGATACATGCAGGTATCGACTCCCTCCGCCGACGCTTTGTGGCTGGGCGCGCGCATCGAGCAACGCCTCGGCAACCGCACGGCACTCGCGAGTTACGGCGCCCAGCTGAACAACCGCTATCCGGACACTGCGCAGACAAAGGCTTTTAACGAGGGTCGCTTCGAATGAGTGATCCTGGCATGAGAGAGGGGTCTGCAGCCGCGGGAATCCCGCCCTCGCCTTTGGAAGGAGCCGCGGCCGGAGCCGCACTGCTCAAGGAGCGCCGCCGCCAGGGGCTGAGCCTTGGCGATATTTCGCGTCAGCTCAAGCTCTCCGTGCGTCAGGTCGAAGCGCTCGAGCGAGACGATTACTCTGCATACAAAGGCCCGGTCTTCATTCACGGATTTATCCGCAACTATGCCAAGCTGCTGGGCCTCGATCCCGAACCGCTGATCCGGGCCACGGATTCAATGCTGAATCCGCCCCAAATTGCGACGAATTCGACGAACCCGCCGGAACGCGCGCAGCCCGAACCCGCGGTGCGCGGGAAACGCCCTCTGTGGCCTCTGATAACGGCACTGCTGCTGATCGCGATTGCCCTGTCGTTCTATTTTGGCGGTCAACGCTCGCCGGAAGTCGGGCGCAGCGCCCCGCCGGTACCAGCGCGCGACAAAGGTGTGCCGCCGGCGAAATCCTCCAGCGCGGAAGTCAAACCCCGAGCCGAATCCACGCCGGACACCGAGCCGGCGGCAAAATTGGCGACGAAGCCCGCTGCAAAAACGGAAACGAAACCGGATTCCCGGGTCAGGGTGGAGACTGCAGATCGCGCGCCAACCGAGGCGGCTGCTGCGGAGGCCGCCGGGCTGGTAAGGGTGCGCATGATCTTCGAGCAGGAATCGTGGGTGGAGATCAAGGACCGCAGCGGCAATACGATCTTCGGGCAACTAAATCCCGCGGGCAGCCGCCGCAGCGTCAGCGGAGAGCCGCCCCTGTCCGTGGTGGTGGGACATTCCGCCGGAGTGCAGCTTTTTGTGGGCGACAAGAACATCGATCTCGCGCCGCACACGCGCGTGGATGTTGCGCGCCTGACTTTGGAATAAAACGGTCACATGTCTGGCAATTCCATTCCACGTCACAAGACCCGTCAGGTTCGCGTCGGCGGTATTCCGGTCGGCGGCGGCACCCCCGTGGTCGTGCAGTCGATGACCAATACCGATACGGCGGACGTGCAGGCTACCGCGCGGCAGGTCAGGGAACTGGCCCAGGCCGGATCCGAACTCGTGCGCATTACCGTGAACACCGCGGAAGCGGCCGCCGCCGTGCCTGAGATTCGCAATGTGCTCGAGCGCGATGGCTGCCGCGTGCCACTGATCGGGGATTTTCATTTCAACGGACACAAGTTGCTCACGCAATATCCGGAATGCGCACAGGTCCTGGACAAGTACCGCATCAATCCCGGCAATGTCGGGCGTGGTTCCAAACGCGACGACCAGTTCGCAACCATGATTGAAACGGCGTGCCGTTATGGCAAGCCGGTTCGCATCGGCGTCAATTGGGGCAGCCTCGATCCCGACCTGCTGGGCCGCATGATGGACGAAAATGCGCGATTGCCAGAGCCGGGGGAAGCAGCCGAGGTCATGCGCGAGGCGCTGATCGTGTCGGCTTTGCAAAACGCCAGGAAGGCGGAAGAAATCGGGCTGCCGGCAGATCGCATCATCCTGTCCTGCAAGGTGAGCGGGGTGCAAGATCTGATCATGGTGTACCGCGAACTTGCCGCGCGCTGCGATTACCCGTTGCACCTGGGTCTCACCGAGGCGGGCATGGGATCCAAAGGAATTGTCGCATCCACCGCTGCACTGGCCGTGTTGCTGCAGCAAGGCATCGGCGACACCATTCGGATTTCGCTTACTCCCGATCCCGGTGGAGACCGATCGAGGGAAGTCATCGTCGCGCAAGAAATCCTGCAGACCATGGGACTTCGCTCGTTCACGCCGATGGTCATCGCCTGTCCAGGTTGCGGACGCACGACCAGCACGGTCTTCCAGGAACTCGCGGACAAGATTCAAAGCCATCTGCGCCGGCAGATGCCGCTGTGGCGTACGCAATACCCCGGCGTCGAAGAAATGCGCGTGGCAGTAATGGGTTGCGTGGTCAACGGGCCAGGTGAAAGCAAGCACGCCAACATCGGCATCAGTTTGCCCGGTTCGGGCGAAACGCCGGTTGCGCCGGTATTCGTCGACGGCGTGAAAACGGTGACATTGAAAGGCGAACATATCGCCGAGGAATTTCATCGTCTGGTGGATGACTACGTCGCCAGCCACTACGGACGCTCCGTGGCGCACGGGCAGGAGCTGGCGGCGAGCAACGACGCATCCCTGCGCGCGCTCGGCTGAAGCACACGCAATCTCGAGACAAGCAAGCTAAATGACGCAAACGATTCAGGCGGTCCGCGGGATGAACGACGTCCTGCCGGATCAGGCGGAACTTTGGGAATTTTTCGAAGATACCGTGCGCGGTTGGCTGGCGCAATTCGGCTATCGCAGTATCCGCATGCCGATTCTGGAAAAGACGGAACTGTTCGTGCGCTCCATCGGCGAAATCACCGACATCGTCGAGAAGGAGATGTATACGTTCGTCGACCAGCTCAACGGCGAAAGCCTGACGCTGCGTCCGGAAGGAACGGCCTCCTGCGTGCGCGCCGTCCTGGAGCACAACCTGCTCTATGGCGGACCGCAGCGGTTGTTTTATACCGGACCGATGTTCCGCCACGAACGGCCACAGAAAGGCCGATATCGCCAGTTTCACCAGGTCGGCGTGGAAGCACTCGGATTTGCCGGGCCGGATGTGGATGTCGAGCACATGGTCATGGGCGCGAATCTGTGGCAGCGGTTGCGGCTCGATGATCTGCAACTGGAAATCAATACTTTGGGAAACGCCGCCTCCCGCAACCGCTACCGCACGCGCCTCGTTGCCCATCTCGAAAAGCATTCCGCCGTACTCGATGAAGACGCGCGGCGGCGCATGCAGAGCAATCCGCTGCGCGTGCTGGACAGCAAGAATCCCGCGATGCGCGACGTCATAGCGGCGGCGCCGAAGCTCGCGGACGATCTGGACGACGACTCGCGCCGGCACTTTGAAACATTGCAGGCGTGGTTGAAGCACGCCGGCATCGGATTCGCCATCAATGAACGCCTCGTGCGCGGCCTGGACTATTACAATGACGTTGTCTACGAATGGACCACGGCCAGGCTCGGCGCGCAGGGCACGGTGTGCGCCGGCGGGCGCTACGATGGGCTGATCGAACAAGTCGGCGGCAAGCCGGCGCCGGCGTGCGGTTTCGCGATGGGCGTCGAGCGATTGCTTGCACTGCTGACCGACTCGAAAGTTGCGATTCCCGTTCGCGCCGCGGATGCCTATCTGGTTCATAGCGGCGAGAGCGCGAGCCGTTTTGCCTGGAGTGTCGCCGAGTCGCTGCGCCGGCACGGTCTCGCGGTGGTATTGCACTGCGGTGGAGGCAGCTTCAAATCGCAGATGAAACGGGCCGATGCCAGCGGCGCGCGCTTCGCCGTGATCGTCGGGGATGACGAAGCCGCCAGGCAGATCGTTACCGTGAAGCCGCTGCGCAAGGCGGGAGAGCAGGTGCAGGTGGATGTGCAGCAGGCCGCAGTAACGATCCTCAATTCAGAAAATCCTTGAGTTAACCCCAAGATTCAACCACTACAGAAGATTCCGACATGGCATTCGATCTCGAAGAACAGGAACAGATAGCCGAACTCAAGCAATTCTGGAAGCAGTACGGCACGTTGATCGTCACCGTGGTGCTGGCTGCGCTAGTCGCTTTTGCCGCGACACAGGGTTGGCGTTATTACAAACACAGGCAGTCCGAGCAGGCTTCCGCGCTATTCACAAAATTCGGTGAAGCCGTGCGCAAGAACGACGTCAAGGAAATTCGCGAACTCGGCAAACAGGTCATGGACGGATTCGGGTCGACCGCGTACGGTCCTTCGGCGGCGCTGCTGCTCGCGAAGGCCAACTACGAAAACGGCGACAGCAACGCTGCCGCCGAGCAACTGCAATGGGCGATCGACAAGGCAAAGGATGGCGAAACCGCCGAGTTCGCACGGCTGCGGCTGGCGAGCATCCGGCTTGACGAGAAGAAGTACGACGAAGCGCTCAAGCTGCTGGAAACCAAGCACAGTGCCGCTCTGGAAACCCTGTATGCGGACATGCGCGGAGATGTCATGGTCGCGCAGGGCAAGAACGCCGAGGCGCGCGCGGCCTACAAGATCGCGATCGAGAAGAGCCTGCCCAACAGCAGCTACCGCAGCGTCGTGCAGATCAAGCTCGACGCCCTTGGAGGCGACAAGTGACGGGAGCGCACCTGCGCCTGATCGTCTTGCTACTACTCGGGGTTTGGTTGGGCGGCTGCGGCAGCAAAGGCCCCCAGCCGGCGAAGCTGGTTGAGTTCAAACCGTCGGTCAAACTCAGGGTGGTGTGGCAGGTCAATGTCGGCGAGGCAGGCCGTTACATCTTCACACCCGCCATTCGCGGTGACAGCGTGTTCGCCGCAAGCAATCGGGGCGATCTTGTTCGGCTCGATGCGGCAAAAGGCAAGACGCTCTGGCACGTGGACACCAAGGCAGCGCTTTCCGGCGGTGTTGGCATTGGCGAAAACATGGTGCTCGTCGGGACGGCCAAGGGCTGGGTGCTGGCCTACGATCTTCAAGGCAAGCCCTTGTGGCAATCGAGGGTTTCAAGCGAAGTGCTGAGTGCGCCGCAAGCAGCAGGGGAATTCGTCGTGGTGCGCAGCGGCGACAGCCGGATCTTCGGACTCGACGCGCGGGACGGCGCGCGCCGCTGGGAATACCAGACGACGCCGCCCGCTTTGACGCTGCGTGCCAATCCCGGCGTCGTGCTTGTCGAAAACTTCGTGATTGCCGGCATGCCAGCGGGGAAACTCGTGGTGCTCAATGTCGCCAACGGCGGCCTGGTGTGGGAAACTGTGGTCGCTGCGCCCAAGGGCGACAACGAACTGGAACGCATCACCGATATCGCCGGTCCGCCGCTGGTCGAGGCCGGCAGGGTATGCGCTGCAACTTTCCAGGGGCGGGTTGCCTGCTACGAGACTCAGAAAGGCGAACAGCTGTGGGCGCGGCCGGCCTCGAGTGTCGACAGTCTAGGTACGGACGATCTCAGCGTATATCTTTCGGAAGATACCGGATCAGTCCTCGCGCTGGACAGGAATACCGGAGCGAGCGTGTGGAAACAGGACAAACTTGCCTATCGCAACCTGAGTGCGCCGCTAGCCACGAAGGATCACGTCGTCGTCGGCGACTTTGAAGGCCAGGTGCATTTCCTGAAGTTCGAGGATGGATCGTTCGCCGCGCGCGTCGCTACCGATGGTGGCGCCATTGCAGCGGCACCGAAAGCGATCGATGACAAAGTGCTGGTACAGACGCGCAAAGGCGGAATCTACGCGATTTCCCTGAAGAAATAAGCCGCCTTCGCCAGACAAGAACGGTTCCTGCCTTCCCATCCCAAAGTGAAACCCACCATCGTGCTGGTCGGCCGGCCCAATGTCGGCAAGTCGACCCTTTTCAATCGCATGACACGCTCGCGCCAGGCCCTCGTGGCGGATATTCCCGGCCTGACCCGCGATCGCCACTATGGCCACGGCGAGTCTGGTGGAAGGTCCTATCTGGTTGTGGATACCGGAGGTTTCGAGCCGGTGGCAAAGGACGGCATCTACAAGGAAATGGCAAGGCAGACGCGCCAGGCTGTGGACGAAGGCGACGCGGTGCTATTGCTGGTCGATGCGCGTCAAGGGTTGACCCCTCTCGACAGGCAGATCGCCGTCGAACTGCGCAAGACCGCGAGAAAACTTTGGCTGGTCGTGAACAAGGCGGAGGGCTTGACCCACGAAGCGGCGGCGGCTGAATTCCACGAACTCGGGCTGGGGGAACCCCTGACCGTCTCCGCGTCGCACGGCGAAGGCGTGCACGACCTGGCCGATGTCATCCTCGAGGGATTTCCCGCCGATGAAGGCGAGGTTCAAGCGCCAGCGAACCATCCCAAAATAGCGATCGTCGGCCGCCCGAATGTCGGCAAGTCCACCCTGGTCAATTCCCTGCTCGGCGAGGAGAGAATGATCGCCTTCGACCAGCCCGGCACCACGCGTGACAGCATCTCCGTGGATTTCGAGCGCAACGGCCGTTCCTATACTCTGATCGATACGGCGGGAGTGCGCCGCAGCGGGCGCATCCAGGATGTTGCGGAGAAATATTCGGTAATCAAGACGATGCAGGCCATCGACGATTGCAATGTGGTGCTGCTGGTACTCGATGTCACGCAGGACGTGTCGGACCAGGATGCGCATCTGGCGGGCTTTATCGTCGAGTCGGGCCGCGCACTGGTGGTGGCCATCAACAAATGGGATGCTGCCAACGAAGAAGCCCGCGAAAAGGCCAAGCGCGACTACGGACGCAAGCTGAATTTCCTGGATTTCGCGCCGGTACACTACATTTCCGCGCGCGCGGGCAGCGGTATTGCGCCGCTGCTCGGTTCGGCGAACGCGGCTTATGCTGCCGCCATGTCCAAGCTGCCCACACCCCAGCTCACACGGGTCTTGCTCGCTGCGGTGCAAAAGCAGTCTCCGCCCCGCGCTGGTGTCTCCCGTCCCAAGCTGCGCTACGCCCATCAAGGCGGCATGAATCCGCCCCTGATCATGATCCACGGCAACGCCCTGAACCAGGTGCCGGACAGCTACCGCCGCTACCTGGAGCGCGCCTTCATGACTGCTTTCGATTTGCGGGGCACTCCGGTCAAGGTGTTGTTCAAAAAGCAGGGCCGAAACCCTTTTGCCGGCCGCAGGAAAGGCTGATCGGCACGCGTGTTATTTCCGCGGGATGGTATTGCACCTTAAAATCCAGTACAGTAAACACGGGTCGAAAAATAGAATAAGGAGCAGCCATGAGCGCGAAAGGCCAGTTGTTGCAAGACCCATTTCTAAACGCATTACGCAAAGAGCACGTGCCGGTGTCGATATATCTGGTGAATGGAATCAAATTGCAGGGACAAATCGAATCGTTCGACCAATATGTGGTCTTGCTGAAGAACACCGTTACGCAGATGGTATACAAGCACGCGATTTCCACCGTCGTGCCGGCACGTCCGGTGAACTTGTCTTTGGAGCATGGGTCCGACGATTGAGTGTCCCTCCATCCTGTTTCAGCTGTTTTGCCACTATTTCACCTAGATCGTCGCCCCGATCCGCGGGGGGCGGCGCCTGAGTTCGCGCGCCGCGTTCGCCAGTCTTAACCCATTCTTCCCATCCCTGATGTTCGATCGTCCAAGCGGCGGTGACCGCGCCATTCTGGTCACCCTCGATTTCGGCAATCTGGATTTCGCGGAGGCGCAGGAGGAAATCCGGCGGCTTGCACAAAGCGCTGGCATCGAACCCGTTGCGGTCATCAGTGGCAAGCGGCAGCGGCCCGATGCGGCCACCTACGCCGGCGCAGGCAAGGTCGAAGAGATCGCCAGTGTCGTGCAAGCTTCCAATGCCTCGCTGGTGCTGTTCAATCACGATCTGTCGCCCGCGCAGGAACGCAATCTGGAGAAGCGATTCAACTGCCGCGTCGTCGACCGAAGCAGCCTCATCCTCGACATCTTTGCGCAGCGGGCCCGTTCACATGAGGGCAAGCTGCAAGTCGAACTGGCCCAACTCGAGCATCTGGCGACGCGCCTGGTTCGTGGTTGGACCCACCTGGAGCGGCAAAAGGGCGGTATCGGTTTGCGGGGCCCGGGCGAAACGCAGCTCGAAACCGATCGCCAGTTGCTGCGCAAACGCGTGAAGGTTCTCAAGGAGAAGCTTGACTCGGTGCACAGGCAGCGGCAAACCCGGCGCCGCTCGCGCCAGCGCGGAACGGCCTTGTCGGTCTCGCTGGTCGGATATACCAACGCTGGCAAGTCGACCCTGTTCAACCAGCTCACACACAGCGAAGCGTATGCGGCCGACCAACTGTTCGCGACGCTGGATACGACTTCGCGGCGCATCAGCGGCGCGAAGGGTGCGGCGATCATCATGTCGGATACGGTGGGGTTCATTCGCGATCTTCCGCATTCCCTGGTTGCTGCATTCAGCGCGACGCTGGAGGAAACGGTGCTTGCCGATTTGCTACTGCATGTCGTGGATGCGGCCAGTCCGGTGCGCGACGATCAGATCGCGCAAGTGAACAAGGTTCTGCACGAGATCGGCGCGCAGGCGGTTCCCCAGGTCGTCGTCTTCAACAAGATCGATGCCGCCGGTTTGCAGCCCGGAGTCGAGCGGGATCAGTATGGTAAAATCGCGTCGATTCGCGTCAGCGCGAAAAGCGGAGCCGGCCTCGAATATTTGCGCTCCATGCTGGCTGAATTGCACGAAACGCAAAGCAACGCCGTGCGCGTCGCTGCAGCCTGAGCCTGAAATATGAACGCTCGTGTCGGGGCGCATCTCCCTTCAAATTGAAAGCAAGCACGAATGGCATTGAATGATCCGCAGTGGGGAAAGCGCGGCAACGACGGGCCGCCCGACCTGGACGAACTATGGCGTCGCCTGAATCAGCGATTGAACTCCTGGTTTGGGGGCAAGGGAGGCGGCGGCAATCTGCCATCGGGTCCGAGCGCGCGGCAGTTTGGCGGCGGATTCGGCTTGCTCGTCATCCTGGTGCTGGTGATCTGGCTCGCCAGCGGTTTCTATATTGTCGACGCAAGCCAGCGTGGCGTGGTACTGCGCTTCGGCAAGTTCAATGAAATTACCGAAGCCGGCCCGCGTTGGCATTTGCCATGGCCGGTGGAATCGGCCGAAGTTGTCAATGTAACGGGCGTTCGCACCATCGAAATCGGCTATCGCAATAATGTAAAAAGCAAGGTGCAGAACGAATCGCTGATGATCACGGACGACGAGAACATCATCGACATCCAGTTCGCCGTGCAATACATTCTCAAGGATCCCACGGAGTACTTGTTCAACAATCGCGACGCCGACAAATCAGTCATGCAGGCGTCCGAATCGGCCATCCGTGAAGTTGTCGGCAAGAACAAGATGGATTTTCTGCTATCGGGCGGCAAGGAAAAAATCGTCGAGACCGTGCAGATCCTGCTTCAAAAAATCCTCGACCGGTACAAGACCGGCATTACCATCACGCGCGTGACCATGCAGGACGCGCAGGCGCCCGAGGAAGTGCAGGCCGCGTTTGCCGACGCGGTAAAGGCCGGCCAGGATCGGGAGCGTCAGATCAACGAGGGCCAGTCCTATTTCAATGATGTCGTGCCGAAAGCCAAGGGCACGGCGGCGCGGTTGATGCAGGAAGGCGAGGGTTATCGTCAAAGCATCATCGCAAATGCCGAGGGCGAGGCGTCGCGATTCAGCCAGATCGTTACTGAATACAGCAAGGCGCCCGTGGTCACCCGCCAGCGCCTTTACCTGGACGCCGTGCAGCAGGTCCTTTCCAATTCCAGCAAAGTCGTGATCGACCAGAAAAGCGGCAGCAACCTGCTGTATCTGCCGCTGGACAAGCTGATGCAGCTCAGCGCCGGCGCCAACACGCCGGCGGCGGATGCCGCGACCAAGGCCATGCCGGAAACGGTCCTGCCGACGCCGGCCCCCGCGGAAGTTGCGCCCCGCTCGCGCGATGCTTTCCGCAATCGCGAAAGGGAGGCGCGATGAGATTCAACATCACCAGTCTGTTGATCGCGATCGTTGTTGTGTTGATCGTCGCGAGCCTGAGTCTCTTCACGGTCGACCAGCGCCAGAATGCCATCGTGTTCCGGCTCGGGGAAATCGTTTCGGTAAAGACCGCGCCAGGCCTGTTTTTCAAAGTGCCGCTGGTAGACAACGTGCGCTATTTCGATTCGCGCATTCTCACCCTCGACGCGGAGGAGGCGCAGCGTTTCGTCACTTCGGAGAACAAACCGGTCCTGGTGGATTCGTTCGTCAAGTGGCGCATTGTCGACGTCAAACAGTACTACGTGAGCGTGCAGGGCGACGAGAGTCTCGCGCGCGTGCGCCTGACGCAGGCCGTCAACGGCAGCCTGCGCGAGGAATTCGGCAAGCGCACGATTCATGAAGTCGTCTCCGGCGAGCGCGAGAAGATCATGGATCTGATGCGCGAAAGAGCCGACCAGACCTCGCGGGAGATAGGCGTCCAGGTCCTCGACGTGCGATTGAAACGAGTGGACTTTACCCCCGAAATCAGCGAATCCGTTTACGGCAGGATGCAGGCGGAGCGCAAGCGTGTGGCGAATGAGCTTCGCTCGACGGGCTTTGCCGAAGCGGAGAAAATCCGCGCCGACGCCGACAAGCAGCGCCAGGTGGTGATTGCTCAGGCCTATCGCGATGCGCAACGCCTCAAGGGTGACGGCGATGCCAAGGCGTCCGCGATTTACGCGCGAGCCTTCGAGCGCAATCCCGAATTTTATGCTTTCTATCGCAGCCTCGAGGCTTACCGGCAGAGCTTCAAGAACAAGTCGGACCTGCTGATACTCGAGCCGAACTCCGAATTCTTCAAGTACCTGAAGAATCCGGCGGGACACGCAAAATAGCCAACGGCAGACGGGCGCACCGTATTGCGCGCGGCGGGCAAAGGACGATGGAAGCCTAAATGACTACGCTGGTTACAGCGGTTGCGCTGATGCTCGTCATCGAAGGCCTGCTTCCGTTTCTTTTACCCATGGTTTGGCGCGATGCCTTCCGCCGGCTGACCGAAATGTCGGATGGCCAGATCCGCTTCGTCGGCCTGTCCTCGATGCTGGCCGGACTGCTGCTGCTTTTCCTGACGAAATAGACCAACATATCCTTTTCACCGCGAGTTGCGGAGGCGGGGCGGATTGCCGCGTCGAATGATCATGCAGAAATGGCTGCTTCCTGAATACATCGAAGATCTTCTGCCCGCTGAGGCTGCGAGAGTGGAGCGGCTGCGCCGTCGCGTCCTGGACCTGTTTTTCGTGCACGGATATGAGTTGGTCGTGCCGCCGATGCTTGAGTATGTCGAGTCGTTGCTGACCGGCACCGGGCACGATCTCGACCTCAGAACATTCAAACTGGTCGATCAGTTGTCCGGGCGGTTGCTGGGCCTGCGCGCGGATATTACCCCTCAGGTAACCCGCATCGATGCGCACCTGTTGAATCGCAAGGGGATCACGCGGTTATGCTACGCGGGCACCGTGCTCCATACCCAGCCGTCGGGTCTGCTGCGCACCCGCGAACCGATGCAGATTGGCGCGGAGCTCTACGGTCATGCCGGCCTGGAAAGCGACATCGAAATCCAGACCCTCATGCTGCGCGCGTTGAAGGCAAGCGGCGTGGAGGGCGTGCATCTCGACATTGGACATGTGTCGGTATTCCGCGCAATCGTCACGCGCGCGGGTGCCACGGCGCAGCAGGAAGCGGACTTGTTTCAGGTGCTGCAGTCCAAGGATGTACCCTCATTGCGCGAACTGGCCGCGGACCTCGATGCGCCGACACGGCAAGCATTGCTGTTGCTGCCGGAACTCTACGGAGGTCCGGAGGTGCTGGCGCTCGCGCGCAAGCGTTTGCCGGACTATCCCGAATTGAGGTCCTGTCTCGATGCGCTCGAGCGCATCGGCGGCGAATTGAACGGCGACGTGCAGGAGTTGTGTTTCGATTTGGCTGAGTTGCGGGGTTATCACTACCACAGCGGTGTCGTGTTTGCGGCTTACGCGGGCAACCGGCCGGAAGCGATTGCGCGCGGCGGGCGCTATGACGAGGTGGGCCGCGCGTTCGGACGCGCACGCCCCGCCACGGGATTCACGATGGATCTGCGCGAGCTCGCCCAAATGACCAACGGGGAAGTCAAGCCGCAACGCGTGCTCGTGCCTTATCTGCCGGCCGATACCAGCTTGCAAGCGGAAATTGCCAGATTGCGCGCGGAGGGCGCAGTCGTCGTACCGGATCTCCCGGGCCACGACTCGACCCGCACGGAACTCGATTGTTCGCAACAATTGGTTGCGCACAACGGAACCTGGAAGCTTGAATCCTTCGGCTCGCCGCGCGCAAGTGGCAAAGCAAACAAAGCATAACCAGAGGTCTTGATGGCAAGCAACGTAGTAGTCATCGGTACACAGTGGGGCGACGAAGGCAAAGGCAAGGTCGTCGACTGGCTGACCGACCATGCGCAAGGCGTAGTGCGCTTTCAGGGCGGGCATAACGCGGGACACACTCTGGTCATCGGCGGGCGCAAACAGATACTGCGGCTGATCCCTTCGGGAATCCTGCGCGAAGGCGTAAGTTGCTATATCGGCAACGGGGTGGTGCTGTCGCCCTCGGCGCTGCTGCAGGAAATCGCGGAACTCGAGGCCGCGGGGATCAACGTGCGGCCGCGCCTGAAAATCAGCGATGCCTGTCCGCTGATTCTCGCCTACCACGTGGCGATCGATCAGGCGCGCGAGACTGCCAAAGGCACGGATAAACTCGGCACCACCGGGCGCGGCATAGGGCCCGCATACGAGGACAAGGTCGCACGCCGCGCGATCCGCTTGCAGGATCTGTATATCGCGGGCCGCTTCGAGGAAAAGTTGCGTGAGGTTCTCGATTTTCACAACTTCGTGCTGCAGCACTACCTGAAGGCGGCGCCGGTCGATTTTCACAAGACGCACGACGAAACCATTGCGCTTCGCGAGCAGCTCGCACCGATGATAGCCGACGTGCCGCGAGCGCTTTACGACGCCCACCGGGCCGGCAAGAACCTGCTGTTCGAAGGCGCGCAAGGCACGCTGCTCGACATCGATCATGGAACCTATCCCTTCGTGACTTCGAGCAACTGTGTTGCCGGTGCCGCGGCGGCGGGTGCCGGTGTCGGACCGCAGATGCTGCACTACGTGCTGGGCATCACCAAGGCGTATACGACGCGAGTCGGGTCGGGGCCGTTTCCGACTGAACTCGACGACGATATCGGGGAGCAACTGCGCACACGCGGCAAGGAATTTGGCTCGGTGACCGGGCGGCCGCGACGTTGCGGCTGGTTCGATGCCGCCGCGCTCAAACGTTCCGTCCAGATCAATGGCGTATCGGGCTTGTGCATTACCAAGCTGGATGTATTGGATGGAGTCGAGGCACTGCAAGTCGGCGTCGGGTACAACCTCCGCGGCGAGCGCATCGATATCCTGCCTTCCGGCGCCGACGCCTCGGCTGGCTGCGAGCCGATCTACGAGGAAATTCCGGGCTGGACGCAAACCACCGTGGGGATTACGCGCTATGGGGATCTACCGGCGAACGCCCGCAACTACCTCAAACGCATCGAGCAGGCCTGCGGCGTGCCGATCGACATGATTTCCACCGGGCCGGACCGCGACGAAACCATCGTGTTGCGCCATCCGTTCGATCCGGCATAGCGACTCGACAAACAAGGAATGCCGAAGAAGGAATGGCGAGGAAATCTCGCTCTGGTGCCGAGAAGAGGACTCGAACCTCCACAGTGTTGCCACCGCCAGGACCTGAACCTGGTGCGTCTACCAATTCCGCCATCTCGGCACGGAAGGGCGCAAAATGTAATGGGAAAGCGTTGCTTTGTCAACGAACGGTGCCCGTCCGCAAAATCGATTGTCTGAATGAAAACCACCAAGAAAACCACCAAATCTTCCGCGGGGAAAACAGCCGGCCACGCCGGCTCGACGCGCGCGCGCGAGCGTGATCCTTTTCTCGAGCGCGAGCGATCGCGTTACGAAAATCCGCTGCCGAGCCGCGAACATATTCTGGACGTCCTGCTGGAGCAGGGCATTCCGGTGTCGGTGGACCGGATGGCGCAATTGCTATCCATTTCCGCGCAAGAAGCAGAGACATTCGAGCGCCGCCTGAGCGCAATGGAACGCGACGGCCAGATCATGCGCAACCGCAAGAATGTGATCTGCGTAGTCGATAAACTCGATCTGATCAAAGGCAGGGTGCAAGGCCACCCTGACGGATTCGGCTTTTTGGTGCGAGACGGCGAGGGTGAGGATTTGTTCCTGCACCCCGGCGAGATGTCCAAAGTGCTGCATGGAGACCGCGTCGTCGCCCGTGAAGGCGGCATCAATGCGCGCGGACGGCGCGAGGGGCATATCGTTGAAGTCCTCGAACGCGCGAATACGAAAGTGGTCGGGCGTTTCCTGAATGAGCACGGCATCGGCGTCGTCGCGCCGGAGGATCGCCGCATCAGCCAGGACATTCTGATTCCGGCGGGCGCAAGCGGCGGCGCGAAGCCGGGGCAAGTCGTGATCGCCGAAATCATCGAGCAGCCGCAACGCCATGCGAAACCGGTCGGACGCATCGTGGAGGTGCTCGGCAACTACGCCGACCCGGGAATGGAAATCGAAATCGCGTTGCGAAAGCACGATCTGCCTCACGAATTTTCCGCGGAGGTCGAAAAAACTGCGGCGAAGTTGCCATCCGGAGTGACAGAAAAGGACCTGAAGGGACGCGAAGACCTGCGCAACCTGCCGCTGGTGACGATCGACGGAGAGACCGCGAAGGATTTCGATGATGCCGTCTACTGCGAACGCCGCGGCAAGGGTTTCAAGCTCTGGGTTGCGATCGCCGACGTCAGCCACTATGTGAAGCACGGCGATGTCATCGATCTGGAAGCGCGCGAGCGCGGCAATTCCGTGTATTTTCCCCGTCGCGTCATTCCAATGCTTCCGGAAGTGCTGTCGAACGGCTTGTGTTCATTGATGCCGCAGGTCGATCGCCTGTGCATGGTGTGCGAAATGGATATTTCCGCGCGCGGCGAGATTGCGGTGTATCGCTTCTATCCGGCCGTAATGCATTCGCGCGCGCGGCTGACCTACACGAAAGTGGCGCAAATAATCGAAAATCCGCAGGGCGACGCCGCATCCGGCCTCAAGGACCTCGTGCCTCACCTGCAGTCGTTGCATGCGCTCTATCAGGGCCTGATCAAGGCCCGGGCTCAGCGCGGGGCCATCGACTTCGAGACCATCGAGACGCAGATGTTCTTCGACGACGAGGGCAAGATCGAGCGCATTGTCCCCACGCAGCGCAACGATGCCCACCGCCTGATCGAGGAATGCATGCTAGCGGCGAACGTCAGCGCGTCCGATTTTCTGTCGAGCCATGAACATCCCGCGCTGTTTCGGGTGCACGAGGGCCCCACACCGGAAAAACTCGCCGCGTTGCGCGAGTTCCTGCGCGAATTCGGTCTGCAACTGACCGGCGGGGAAAACCCGCAGGCCAAGGATTACGCGCGGCTGCTGGAGAAGGTCAAGACACGACCCGACGTGCAGTTGCTGCAGACGGTGATGCTGCGTTCGTTGCGTCAGGCCGTTTACAGTCCCGATAACGTGGGCCATTTCGGACTGGCGTATGAGGCTTACACGCATTTTACTTCGCCCATCCGGCGCTACCCGGATCTGCTCATCCATCGCTCGATCAAGGCAGTGCTCGCCCGCGCGCACTACGATCCGGGCAACTGGCAGGATCTGGGCACGCACTGCTCGGATACGGAGCGTCGGGCCGATGAAGCTACACGGGACGTCGAGGCCTGGCTCAAGTGTTACTACATGCAGGATCGGATCGGCGAGCGCTTCACCGCTACTGTCAGCGGTGTAGCCAGCTTCGGCGTCTTCGTCGCCCTGCACGAGGTTTACGTGGAAGGCCTGGTGCATATCTCCGAACTCGGGGCCGACTATTTCCACTACGACGCCGCCAAGCATCAGCTTCTGGGCGAGCGCACCGGGAAGCGATTCCGGCTTGGCGATCACATTCCGGTCAAACTCGTCAGGGTCGACCTGGAAACCGCCAAAATCGATTTCGTGCTCGATGAAGCTGCGAAAGGGGCGCGATGAGCGGCAGGCGCCTGGTTTACGGATTACATGCCGTGACAGCAGCATTGAAACGCAGGCCGACAGAAGTATTCGAAGTGTTTCTGGATGCGAGGCGAGCCGACCCGCGTGCGCGCCGTGTGGCGGATCTGGCGAAATCCGCAGGTATACGGTTGCACGAAACCGATGCGGAACGCCTGGACGGATTTGCCAAGGGCGGGCGGCACCAGGGAGTTGCCGCCTTCGTAGAGGAAGCCGCGCTGGCGGCGTCGCTGGACGAAGTGCTGGAAGATCTTGCCGAACCCGCATTCTTGCTCGTGCTCGACGGTGTACAGGATCCCCACAATCTCGGGGCCTGCCTGCGTGTGGCGGATGCCATGGGTGTCCAGGCGATCGTGGCGCCCAAGGATCGCGCCGCCGGCTTGAACGCCACCGTCCATAAAGTCGCCTCGGGTGCCGCGGAAACGGTGCCTTTCATTGCCGTTACGAATCTGGCCCGGGCGCTAAGGGAATTGAAAGATAAAGGAATTTGGGTCGTGGGCACATCCGATCAGGGCGCTGGAGCGTTGTTCGATGCGAAGCTTTCGGGGCCGCTGGCACTGGTCCTGGGCGCCGAAGGAGAGGGGCTGCGACGGCTGACCCGGGAGACCTGCGACGAATTGGTCTCGATTCCCATGCTCGGCCAGGTAGAAAGCCTGAACGTCTCCGTGGCAGCCGGCATCTGCCTTTATGAGGCCCGCCGTCAGCGGGCCGCCTTGTCGGGGACTCGCCCGTTACGCCCTTGATGGCGGGTGAAATGGTTGAGGCGAGCGGGTCGGCGCTGCTATACTTTCAAGTTAACCGCGCTGCCTTGATTTTCTTTCGGCCGCGGTAAACCACACGCCAGCCAAGTATGGGTGCCCGGATACGGGTCCGGCAGGCGGAGGCTTAACCCTTACAGGAGAAACAGATGTCGGTCACCATGCGGCAAATGCTCGAAGCGGGCGTCCATTTCGGACACCAGACCCGTTACTGGAATCCGAAGATGGCGCCTTTCATTTTCGGTCATCGCAACAAGATCCATATCATCAACCTCGAGAAAACCCTGGCCATGTACCAGGAGGCGGTGAAATTCGTCCGCCAGCTTTCCTCGAACAAAGGCAGCATCCTGTTCGTCGGCACCAAGCGCCAGGCTCGTGAAATCATCCGCGAAGAGGCCATGCGCGCCAGCACGCCATTCGTCGATCATCGCTGGCTCGGCGGCATGCTGACGAACTTCAAGACCGTGAAGATTTCGATCAAGCGCCTGCGCGACATGGAAGTGATGGTGCAGGATGGCTCGCTGGAAAAACTGTCGAAGAAAGAGCAACTCAACTTCCAGCGCGAATTGGTGAAACTCGAGCGCAGCCTGGGCGGCATCAAGGAAATGAACGGCTTGCCGGATGCGCTGTTTGTCATCGATGTCGGCTATCAGAAGGGCGCGATCACGGAGGCCAACAAGCTCGGCATTCCGGTGGTCGGCGTGGTCGACACGAATCACACGCCCGATGGCGTGGACTATGTCATTCCGGGCAATGACGACGCCAGCCGCGCGGTGCGCCTGTATGCACGCGGAATTGCGGACGCAATACTCGACGGGCGCAGCCAGACGATAAAGGAAATCGTCAGCGACGAATTCGTGGAAGTCGACAGCTCGGAAGAACAGGCGACAGCCTGATCGCCGCATACGGCAAAAACAAAGGGGCGCACGCCCCTTTTTTTTGAACTGGACTTAACCGGAGTTGCGCCGGACGGGTACGGACGGCGCGAAGCAACAATCAAGGCGAAGGAGCAAGCAAGAATGGCGGACATTACCGCAGGCATGGTCAAGGAGCTGCGCGAGCGCACCGGGCTCGGCATGATGGAATGCAAGAAGGCGCTGGAGGAAGCCGGCGGCGACATGAAGAAAGCCGAGGACCTGCTGCGCATCAAGAGCGGCGCAAAGGCGGGCAAGATGGCGGGCCGCGTTGCCGCGGAGGGCGCGATCGGTGTCCACGTTTCCGGCGATGGCAAGCTGGGCGCGCTGGTCGAAATCAACTGCGAAACCGACTTCGTTGCGAAGGATGCGAATTTCGCGGCATTCGTGAAAGCGGTCGCTCAGCTTGCGGCGACCAGGGGCATCACAGACGTCGATGCGCTGGGCAAGGCTGAGTTGTCGCCGGGGCAGACGGTCGAAGCGGCCCGGCAGGCGCTCGTCATGAAACTCGGCGAAAATTTGAGCGTGCGCCGCATAGCGGTGCACAAGGCCAAGGGCAAGCTCGCCTACTATCTGCACGGCACCAAGATCGGTGTCATGCTCGACATGGAGGGTGGGGATGACGTGCTCGGCAAGGATTTGTCGATGCATATCGCAGCATCCAAACCGATATCCGTTTCCCGGGACCAGGTCGCCGCGGAACTGATTTCGCGCGAGCGTGCCATTGCAAAGGCGCGTGCCATGGAGTCTGGCAAACCCGCCAACCTCATCGACAAGATCGTGGAGGGCAGCCTGCAGAAATACCTCTCGGAGGTCACGTTGCTCGGCCAGCCGTTCGTCAAGGACGACAAGGTGACGGTCGAGAAGCTTCTTGCGGGCAAGGGTGCCAAGGTGAACGCGTTCACCTTGTTCGTAGTCGGCGAAGGTATTGAGAAAAAATCGACCGATTTCGCAGCGGAAGTGGCAGCGCAAGCGGCACAGGCGCGCTGAATCAGCCACGTCGCCGCGATGAAGCCAGCCTACAAGCGAGTCCTGCTCAAACTATCAGGGGAAGCCTTGATGGGAGAGGACGCTTATGGCATCAATCGCGAAACGATCGACCGCATTACGGCCGAGGTGAAGGAGATCCTGAACCTGGGTGTCGAAGTCGGCGTGGTCATCGGCGGCGGCAATATTTTTCGAGGCGTGGCGCCTGCGGCCGCGGGTATGGATCGCGCCACAGCGGACTACATGGGGATGCTTGCCACAGTGATGAACGCGCTGGCTCTGCAGGACGCGATGCGGCGGCAAGGACTCAAAAGCCGAGTCTTGTCGGCGCTCAGCATCGAGCAGGTGGCCGAGCCTTACATTCGCGGCAAGGCGATGCGCTATCTCGAGGAAGGCAGGGTAGTGATTTTTGCTGCCGGCACCGGCAATCCTTTTTTTACGACCGATACCGCGGCCGCGTTGCGCGGCATGGAGATGAACGTAGACATCGTTTTGAAGGCGACCAAAGTCGACGGCGTCTACACCGACGACCCGAAGACGCATCCGGACGCGATGCGTTATCAGCGCATCAGTTTCGACGAAGCGATCGTCAAGAAACTCAAGGTCATGGATGCCACCGCGCTGACGCTTTGCCGCGACCAGAAACTGCCGATTTGCGTGTTCAGCATATTCAAATCGGGCGCGCTGACCAGAGTGGTGCTGGGCGAAGACGAAGGCACGCTGGTCTACGCCTGAACAGCAGAAAGGAGGAGGACGACATGACCGTTGCAGACGTGAAGAAATCAGCCGACCAGAAAATGCACAAGACGCTGGACACGTTGAAAGTCGACCTGGGAAAGGTTCGCACCGGCCGGGCGCATACTGGCATTCTCGATCACGTCCACGTCGACTACTACGGCAACCCGACGCCGCTCGGCCAGGTTGCAAATCTGTCTCTGCTAGATGCCCGCACGATCAGCGTGACCCCGTGGGAAAAGAAAATGGTTCCGGCGATCGAAAAAGCCATTCGCGAATCCGGTCTGGGCCTGAATCCGTCGTCGATGGGCGAATTGATTCGCGTGCCGATGCCGGCCCTCACCGAGGAGCGCCGCCGCGACCTGACGAAAGTGGTCCGGGGCGAGGCCGAGAATGCCCGCGTCGCGGTGCGCAACATCCGCCGTGATGCCAATACCGGATTGAAGGAATTGCTCAAGAGCAAGGCGATTTCGGAAGATGACGATCGACGGGCTCAGGACGACATTCAGAAGCTGACCGATCGCTATATCGCCGAGATCGACAAGGCCCTTGCAGCCAAGGAAGCCGATCTGATGGCCGTCTGACACTCGCACATGTACAAGAGCTCCACCATTGCAATACCTCCCGTCGGCGCAGTCCCGCGCCACGTCGCCATCATCATGGATGGCAATGGGCGCTGGGCGAAAAGCAGGTTTCTGCCCAGGGTGGCTGGACATAAACGCGGACTGGAAGCTGTACGCGCCGCGACCAAGGCGTGCGTGGCCCAGGACGTGCAATATCTGACGCTGTTCGCTTTCAGCAGCGAAAACTGGCGGCGCCCCAAGGACGAGGTTTCGTTTCTGATGGAACTGTTCGTGATCGCGCTCGAACAGGAAGTCGCCAAGCTGCACGAAAATCGCATCAGATTGAAAGTCGTCGGCGATCTCTCCAGCTTCGAGCCCAGGCTCAACAGGATGATCGCCGAAGCCGAAGCGCTGACGGCGGCCAATGACCGGCTCACTTTGACGATCGCAGCCAACTATGGCGGTCGCTGGGACATCCTTCAGGCCATCAACCGCATGGCGCGCGACATGCCCCAGCCGACGGGCGGCTATCGCGAAGCGCACCTGGCCCCGTATCTCGCGATGAACTATGCTCCTGAACCGGATCTTTTCATCCGCACCGGCGGCGAGCAGCGCATCAGTAATTTCCTGCTCTGGCAACTTGCTTACACCGAGTTCTATTTTACCGACGAACTCTGGCCCGACTTCGATGCGCAATCCCTGAATCGCGCGATCGAATCCTATCGCAACCGCGAGCGTCGCTTTGGCCGCACCAGCGAACAACTCGCGGGTGAGGCGGCGCAGGTCGATCCGCTGCATGAATCCGGTGGGGACTCCCGCTAGTCCCGTAGCGGGGGGCAACCTCGCCGCTCAATCCGGGCTGAAACAGCGCGTACTCACCGCACTTGTGCTGGTGCCGCTGCTGCTGGCGGGTGCATTCTTTTTGCCCGGCCCGGGCTGGCAATTGCTGACCTGCGTGCCGATCGGACTCGCGGCTGAGGAGTGGGGCAGGCTTGCCGGCTACCGAAAGGGCGTTCGCATCGCGTTCGTCGCCATCTTGCTGGCGAGCTGTGTGGCATTCATTCTGGCGTTATCGAGCACAGCGTATCCGGATTACGCGCTCGCAGCCTCCCGCTTCTTGCTGGTCGCGTCATTGATGTTCTGGGCAGCCGCGGTGCCGTTGTGGTTGTACCGTGGCTGGCGCATGACGAACCCTCTGCTGTTTGGTGCGGTTGGATGGATGGTGCTGGTGCCGGCATGGCTTGCCGCCGCCTTTTTGCAAAGATCTCCCTGGTTGTTCCTTGCGGTATTGCTGGTGGTATGGATAGCCGACACCGCCGCCTACTTTTCTGGTCGTGCGTTCGGCCGTCACAAACTGGCGCCGCGCATCAGTCCGGGAAAGACCTGGGAGGGCCTTGTCGGCGCTTTCGTTGCCGTGCTGATCTATGGGGCGGCGGCGAGTTTCGTATTGCAGCCGGCGGCAAACGTTTACGATCGCGCGGTGACGCTGCTGTTTGTCGCCGCGTTGACCGCGCTCAGCGTCATCGGCGATCTGCTGGAGTCGTGGGTCAAGCGGGGCGCCGGCGCAAAAGACAGCGGCAGCCTGCTGCCTGGTCATGGAGGGATTCTCGATCGCATCGACAGTCTGACAGCCGGGCTGCCGTTTGCTGCCCTGTATTTTCTGCCGGTGCTGTGGGCAGCATGAAGCGCCTTGCGATTCTCGGTTCGACCGGCAGCATAGGCGCCAATACGCTCGCAGTAGTGGATCGTCATCCGGACCGCTTTGAAGTGGTGGCCTTGTCTGCGGATCGGCAGGTCGACAGGTTGTTCGAGCAATGCCTGCGCTACCGGCCACGGCTGGCCGCGATGGCGCAGGCGCCGGCGGCCGCACAACTGCGAGTCAAAATCCGGGAGTCGGGATTGAACTGCGAAGTTCTGTCGGGCGCAAAAGCGCTGGAGCAGATTGCCGCGGCTACCGAAGTCGACGCAGTCATGGCGGCAATTGTGGGGTCGGCCGGATTGCCCTCGACGCTGGCGGCGGCCCGTGCCGGAAAACAATTGCTGCTCGCGAACAAGGAAGCCTTGGTCATGGCGGGCAGCCTCCTGATGGAGGCGGTTGCGCAGAGCGCAGCGACTCTGTTGCCGATAGACAGCGAGCACAACGCGATTTTCCAGGCCTTGCCGCGCGACTTCGACGGCAGTCTCGATCGTTCCGGCGTCAGAAAATTATGGCTCACCGCATCCGGCGGGCCATTTCTGCGCACAGCACGTGAATTACTCGATGATGTAACTCCGCAGCAGGCCTGTGCCCACCCAAAATGGATCATGGGGCGCAAAATCTCGGTCGATTCGGCGACGCTGATGAACAAGGGCCTGGAAGTCATCGAAGCCAGTTTTCTGTTCAACGCCAGACCAGCGCAAATAGAGGTTGTCATCCACCCGCAAAGTATCGTGCATTCACTGGTGGAATATGTGGACGGATCCGTGCTGGCGCAGCTTGGCAATCCCGATATGCGCACGCCGATCGCCCACGCATTGGCCTATCCGGATCGTATCGATGCCGGGGTGCAATCCCTGAATCTCTGTGCCATCGGCTCGCTGCAGTTCGAGCAGCCGGACCTGGAGCGTTTCCCCTGCCTGCGGCTTGCCTATCGCGCGCTGGAAACCGGCGGCAGCGCCCCCATTGTATTGAACGCAGCCAACGAAGTGGCAGTGGCCGGCTTTTTGTCCGGCCGTCTGTCGTTCGCCCGCATAGCGGGCGTGGTGGAAGAGGTGCTCGCTCGCGTTACGTCCAGCCGCGTGCGCAACCTCGATGACGTGCTGGCTTCCGATGCGCAGGCGCGCCTCGCCGCCGAGCAAGAGCTGGATGCCGTGGGGATAGCCCGATAATCATGTCCATACTCTCTACCGTGATTGCATTTGTCGTCGCGCTCGGCCTGTTGATCGTGTTTCACGAACTGGGACACTACGCCGTTGCGCGGCTTTGCAATGTAAAAGTGCTGCGGTTCTCGCTCGGATTCGGCCTGCCGTTGTGGCGCCGCAAGTTCGGCGCGGATCAAACGGAGTGGGCGATAGCGGCTTTCCCGCTGGGCGGCTACGTCAAGATGCTGGATGAGCGCGAAGGCACGGTTGCGCCGGAAGAGCGTCATCGCGCATTTAATCGCCAGTCCGTGGCGAAACGCTTTGCCATCGTGTTCGCGGGACCAGTTGCCAACTTCCTGCTTGCCATCCTGCTCTATTGGGTGCTCTTCATGCACGGCGTACCGGGCGTCCGTCCGGTGGTGGGCGAGCCTGTGTCCGGCACGCCAGCGGCGCAGGCCCGGCTGGCGCCCGGCGAACTGATCGCGCGCGTGGATGGTGTCGAGGTGCCGACCTGGCAGGAAGTCAGATGGTCGCTGCTTGAGCACGCCTTGCGCAAGGAGACCGTTGAACTCGAGATGCACAGTGAACGCGGCGACATTCAGTTCCGGCGCCTGGACCTGTCCTCGATCGGTGCGGACAAAATCGATGTCGACCTGATGCAAGCCATCGGCCTGACGCGCTTTCAGCCGCCGCTGAAGCCCGTTATCGGTCGCCTGATTGCTGGAGGTGCGGCAGCTCGCGACGGACTCAAGGAAGGCGACGAGATTCAGAAGGTCGATGGCCACCCGATCTCGCGCTGGGAAGAACTCGTTGCGTTGATAACGGCTGCACCCGGACGAGCCCTTCAGTTCACCGTTTTGCGCGATGGCTCGGTGCAACCAATCATTGTCACGCCGGAATCGAAGCAGGAAGGAGGCAAGACGCTGGGACGCATCGGCGTTGCGCCCAAAATTGACGAAGCCGCGGCCAAGCGTTTGATCACGGAAGTGCGATACGGTCCGATCGAATCCGTCTCGAGGGCCGTCGAGCGCACATGGGAGGTGTCCACATTTACTCTCAAGATGCTCGGCAAGATGATCGTCGGTGAGGTGTCGCTCAAGAACCTGAGCGGCCCGATCACGATTGCAGACTACGCCGGACAATCCGCGCAACTGGGCTGGCTGGCCTACTTGAGTTTCCTCGCCTTGATCAGCATCAGTCTTGGCGTGCTCAACCTGATGCCAGTCCCGTTATTGGACGGCGGACACCTCATGTATTATGTCGCCGAAATCGTCAAAGGCAGCCCGGTATCGGACCGGGTCATGGAGGTGGGCCAGCAGGTGGGCATGGTACTGCTGTTCAGCTTAATGGCGTTCGCGCTCTATAACGATATAAACCGCCTGTTCGGTGGCTGAAAAAAGCGGATGAAGAAGCGATTCTTGTTTCTGGTCTTATCGAGCCTTATCAGCCATCCCGCCAAAGCTTTCGAACCTTTTCAAGTCAAGGATATCCGCGTAGAGGGCATTCAGCGCACTGAAGCCGGCACGGTGTTCTCGTATCTGCCGATCAAGATCGGCGACACCGTCAACGAGGATCGCGTCACCGCGGCGGTAAAAGCGCTCTACGCGACCGGTTTCTTCAAGGACGTAAGGCTGGAAGCGGACGGCAACGTGCTCGTGGTCGTGATAGAGGAACGGCCGGCTATCGCCCAGATCGAAATCACCGGCTCCAAGGAATTCGACGCCAAGCAACTCAAGGAAGGCCTTAAGCAGGTGGGCCTTGCAGAGTCGCGCATTTTCGATCGCGCGCTGCTCGAACGCGCCGAGCGGGAATTGAAGAACCAATACATTAGCCGCGGCAAATACGGCGTGCAGATCACCACGACCATCACGCCGCTCGAGCGCAATCGGGTCGCGCTCAATTTTGATATCTCCGAGGGCGAGGTCGCGAAGATCCGCGGCATCAACGTCGTCGGCAACAAGGTGTTCAAGGACAAGGATCTGCTCAACGAATTCGTTTTGCGCACGCCGGGATTGCTGACGTGGTACAGCAAGAACGACCAGTACTCGAAACCGAAGCTGCAAGCCGACCTGGAAAATCTGCGTTCGTTCTACCTGAACCAGGGTTACCTGGAGTTCACCATCGATTCCACGCAGGTCTCGATTACACCCGACAAGAAAGACATTTACATTACCGTCAATCTGACCGAGGGCAAGAAATTCAGGGTTGCCGACATCAAACTTGCCGGGGATCTGATCGTGCCGGAGGCGGAACTCGTCAAGCTCATCAAGCTTAAGCCTGGCGAGGTGTTTTCGCGCGAGCGCCTGACCGAATCGACCAAGCTGATACAGGATCGGCTCGGCAACGAAGGCTATGCATTCGCCAGCATCAACCCCGTGCCGGAAATCAATCGCGAAAAAGACGAAGTTACGTTCACGCTATATGTCGATCCCGGGCGGCGCGTGTACGTGCGCCGTATCGGCATCTTCGGCAATACCAACACGCGCGACGAGGTGGTCAGAAGAGAAATGCGCCAGATGGAAAGCGGCTGGTACAACACCGAAAAACTCAACCGCTCGAAGCAACGCGTCGACAAGCTGGGCTATTTTTCCGATGTTCAGGTCGATACGCCCGCGGTGCCGGGCACCACCGACCAGGTGGACGTCGAAGTCAAGCTGACAGAGCGAGCCACCGGCAGCCTTACCGCGGGCATAGGCTATTCCACAGCGGAAAAAATCATCCTTTCGGCCGGCGTGTCACAGAGCAACATATTCGGTACCGGCAATGCCTTGTCGTTTCAAGTCAGCAGCGGGAGCGTCAACCAGATCTATTCCGTGTCGTATACCAATCCCTATTACACGGACGACGGGATCAGTCGCGGATTCGACGTATACCAGCGCTCGGTGGATACGTCGAATCTGTCATCGGTGGCTACATATAACACCTCGACACTCGGAGCCGGTGTGCGCTTCGGCGTGCCGGTCACCGAATACGACACGATCAACTACGGGCTGGCTTACGAAAATACGACGATCGGGCTCTTGCCCACCACCCCGCAACGCTACATCGACTTCGTCAACGAATTCGGCGAGGTCACAGACAGCTATGTCGGCAGCGTAGGCTGGGCGAGGGATAAGCGCGACAGCGTGATCTACACGACGAGGGGAACGCTGCAACGAATCTCGGCGGAAGTCGGACTGCCGGGCGGAGACCTGACCTACTACCGGACTACTTACCAGCAACAGTGGTATCATCCCATCACGCGGGACTTGGTGTTTTACACGAACGGCCAGATCGGTTATGCGGGCGGATACAACAACAAGCCGCTGCCCTTCTTCAAGGTGTTTTATCTGGGCGGTGTGAATTCCCTGCGTGGCTACGAGACGGCATCAATTGGGCCCAAGGATTCGAACGGAGATTCTCTCGGCGGCAGCCGGCAGTTGCTGGGCAGTGCCGAAATCCTGTTTCCGTTTCCCGGGCTGCAGAAGGACAAGTCGGTGAGGCTGAGCTGGTTCGTGGATGCCGGCACGGTCGGCGAGAAGTATGATTTCGCCGAAATGCGTTACTCCACCGGTCTTGGATTTAACTGGTACTCGCCGGTCGGCCCCATGAAAATAAGCTTCGCCAAAGCGCTCAATCCCAGGCCCGAGGATCGAACGCAGGTAGTTCAATTTACCCTGGGCAACGTATTTTAGTTGAGCGGATCAGAGGATAGGAGAACCGAAGTTGAATAAAATCTCGCTTGTGCTTGCCGCCGCGGCGCTGATGGCGAGTGCAAACCTCGTCTTCGCCGCGGACCTCAAGGTCGGATTCGTCAAACTCGAAAGACTTTTCAAAGAGGCGGCGCCGGCGGTAAAGGCACAGAAAAAAATCGAAAAAGAATTTGCGTCCCGCGACCAGGAGCTGCAAAAGCTTGCCAAGCAGGCGCGCGACCTGCAGGGCAGCCTGGAAAAAGATGGCGTGACCATGGGCGAATCGGAGCGGCGGGACAAGGAGCAGGATCTCGCGCGCATGAACCGCGACCTGCAGCGCATGCAGCGCGAACTCCGGGAAGATCTGAACCTGCGCAAAAACGAAGAACTGGCCGCTGTGCTGGAGCGCGCCAACAAGGTCATCCAGCAGATCGCGGAGAGCGAAAAGTTCGATCTCATTCTGCAGGAAGCGGTCTACATCAGCCCGCGAATCGACATTACCGACAGAGTGATCAAGGCGCTCGCAGACAAGTAGCGGGCTTGAGGCATTCGCCAGCCCGCGTTCGAGGGTGTAGCAAAGCGACCAGGCTCGAATGAAAGGGGACGCGCGCATGTCTTTCAGCCTGGCGGAACTCGCCGGCCGTTTCGGCGGCACCGTGCTCGGTGACGCCGCTGTGCGCATCCGGCAGGTAGCTCCGCTCGAAAGCGCAGGACCGGGCGAACTGTCCTTCCTCGCCAGCCGCAAATACCAGAAATTGCTGTCCACAACGCGCGCCGCCGCGGTGCTTCTTCCGGAAGATGCCGCCGCAGCGACACAGTTGCCACGCATCGTCTGCAAGAACCCCTATGCGACCTATGCGCGCATCGCCACCCTGATCAATCCCGAACATCGGCCGGCGGCCGGCATCCATGCCCGGGCGGTGATCGATGCCCAGGCCAAAGTGGCACTCTCCGCATCCGTCGGGCCCTGCGCCGTAGTCGAGGCGGGCGCGGAGATCGGCGACGGCGTGGTGATCGGAGCCCATTGTTTCGTTGGAGAGAGAGCCCGCATCGGCTCGCATTCCCGGCTCCATCCGAACGTCACCGTTTATCATGATTGCCTGATCGGCGAGCGCGTGATCCTGCATTCCGGCGCGGTTATCGGCGCCGATGGATTCGGCATGGCAATGGACGACGGACGCTGGCTGAAAATACCGCAGATTGGCCGCGTCGTGATCGGCGATGATGTGGAAGTCGGTGCCAGCACCACGATCGACCGGGGCGCGCTCGACGACACGATCATCGAAGAGGGCGTGAAGCTGGATAACCAGATCCAGATCGGGCACAACTGCCACATCGGCGCGCATACCGCAATCGCGGGCTGCACGGGAATTGCCGGCAGCGTCCGGATCGGCAAATATTGCATGCTCGGCGGCAATGCGATGATTTCCGGGCACCTGACGATCGCCGACCGCGTGGTCGTTTCGGGCGGTACGCTGGTGGCCAAGTCGATCACGGCTCCGGGGACATACACGGCGGTCTATCCTATGCAGCCGCATGCGCAATGGCTGAAGAATGCGGCGCTTGTGCGCCATCTGGACGAACTCATGGAAAGACTCCGCAGCCTGGAGGACGAAGTCAAAAAAGCGAGAAGGGGATAAGCTTGAATGCGATGGAAATTCAGGAAATCATGGAGCACTTGCCGCATCGGTATCCGATGCTCCTGATCGACCGCGTGCTATCGGTGGATCCCGGCAAGGAAATCATTGCACTGAAGAATGTCACCATCAATGAACCCTTTTTTGCCGGGCATTTCCCGCACTATCCGGTGATGCCGGGCGTGCTCATCGTCGAGGCAATGGCGCAGGCTGCAGCAGTGCTGGCTTTCAAGACCTTCGATCTCAAGAGCGACAGCAAGAGCGTGTATTACTTCGTCGGCATCGACGAGGCGCGTTTCAAGAAGCCCGTCATGCCCGGAGACCGGCTGATACTGAAGGTGCAGATATTGCGCGCGATCAGAAGCATCTGGAAGTTTTCCGCCCAGGCTTTTGTGGAGGATGTCCTGGTTTCCGAAGCACAACTGCTTTGCACCATGCGCGCGAATCCGGGGAATGCGGCGCAATGATCCATCCGACGGCCATCATCCACTCGGGCGCCACGCTCGCGCGGGACGTCGAGATCGGACCCTACGCCGTCATCGGTGAACATGTCGAGATCGGCAGCAGCACGTCCATTGGATCGCACACTGTTGTAACCGGCCATACCCGCATCGGCAGCCACAACCGCATTTATCAGCATGCCGTCATCGGCGGCGATCCGCAGGACAAAAAATACGATGGCGAGCCAACACGCCTGGAGATCGGCGACCACAACGTCATTCGTGAATTCTGCACGTTGAATACCGGAACGGTGCAGGACCTGGGGGTGACGCGCGTTGGCGACCACAACTGGATCATGGCCTATGTCCACATGGCACATGATTCGCAGGTCGGCAGCCATACCATTCTGGCCAACATGGTGACGCTGGCGGGACACGTCACCATCCAGGACCATGCGATCCTCGGCGGTGGCACCATGGTTCACCAATTCTGCCGGGTTGGCGTGCACGCCTTTACAGCGGGTGGCACGATCGTGTTGCGCGATGTGCCGCCGTTCGTGATGGCGAGCGGTAACTCGGCCGAACCCCATGGCATCAATGTCGAGGGCTTGAAGCGCCGGGGCTTCAGCGCGGAAGCCATAGACCAGATACGCCGCGCGTACAAGACGCTGTATAAATCGGGACTGTCGCTGGAAGAAGCCAAGCAGGCCCTGCATGGCCAGGCGGCGCAGTGGCCGGAACTCGCGATATTCGTGGAGTTTCTCGACTCCTCGAAACGCAGCATCATCCGCTAGCCATTCATGAAAGATCCGTCGGGCCGCAGAATCCGCGTCGCACTGATGGCGGGAGAGGCCTCCGGCGACTTGCTCGGGGCGCATTTGCTGGCCGCACTGAAAGAACGCCTCCCCGGCCTCGAGTCGTTCGGCATCGGCGGGCCGCGCATGCAATCGATGGGCATGCAATCCTGGTACCCAATGGAATGGTTCGCGGTGCGCGGCTACGTCGAAGTAATCCGGAGTTTGCCGAAGCTGTTGCGAGTGCGACGCGAATTCAAGCGCAGGCTGTTGGCAGATCCCCCGGACCTGTTCGTCGGCATCGATGCACCGGATTTCAATCTCGGCCTCGAAATGGCGTTGCGCGCCCGCGGCATTGCCACGGTGCAATATGTCAGCCCGGCGATCTGGGGATGGAGGGGCGAGCGCATCCACAAGATCAAACGCGCGGTCTCCAAAGTCCTTGCGCTGTTTCCCTTCGAGCCGGCCATTTATGAACGAGCAGGCGTGCCGGTTGCCTACGTTGGCCATCCGCTTGCCGACGAGTTTCCGGAATATCCCGATCGCAACGCCGCGCGCGAGCAGATGCGCATATCGCCGACGCAGACAGTCGTCGCCGTCCTTCCGGGAAGCCGGCAAAGCGAAGTGCGCGAAATGTCCGAGCTGTTCATCGCTACGGCGGGGCTGGTAAGCGAACAGATTCCCAACGTTCTGTTTCTGGTGCCGCTGGTGAGTCGCGAGACACGGAATATTTTCGAGGAGGCAATCTACCGCCGCCAGGCCGAGGCATTGCCAATCACAATCTTGTTCGGTCACGCGCACATGGCGATGACGGCCGCCGATGCGGTTCTCGTTGCCTCCGGAACGGCGACGCTCGAAGCAGCGCTGCTGAAGCGCCCCATGGTGATCAGCTATAAAATGCCGCGGGTATCCGCGTGGATCATGCGCCGCAAGGCGCATCTGCCCTATGCCGGGCTGCCGAATATTTTGGCGGGGGAATTTGTCGTGCCGGAACTGCTCCAGGAAGACGCCACCGCCGAGAATCTCGCCCAGGCCCTTTGCAACCAGTTGCAGGACAAGGAAGTGCGCCAGAGACTGGAAAGCCGATTCCTCGAAATGCACCTCTCGCTCAGGCAGGACACGGCGAGGGTTGCGGTCGAGGCCATCCTGCCGTTGCTCAACGTTATTCGCACGTCGGCGGCGCCGGCCGTCAGGCCGGCAGGCGAAGGCGTGAGCATATGACGAGCGGACTCCTGATCTGCGGTGTGGACGAGGCGGGCAGAGGTCCGCTGGCGGGGCCGGTGTTCGCAGCTTGCGTGGTTCTGCGCGAAGGCGATCCGATCGAAGGGCTGGCCGATTCGAAAGTCCTGTCGCCTGAGCGGCGCGAGGAACTTGCCCAGCAGATCCGCGATCGCGCCGCTGCCTGGGCAGTAGCGAGTGCATCGGTGGAGGAGATCGACCGCATCAATATCCTGCGCGCCAGCCTGCTCGCCATGCGGCGCGCCGTCGAACAGCTTCTTGTCGAACCGCACGAAGTGTTGGTCGACGGGCTGCACTGTCCGACCGTGCGTTTTCCGGTGCGGGCGATCGTGGATGGCGATGCGCTCGTTGCTGAAATATCGGCCGCGTCGATTCTGGCCAAGACCGCCCGCGATGCACTGATGGTGCAACTACACGATCTTTATCCCGAGTACGGATTCGCCAGCCATAAGGGCTATTCCACGCCGCAGCACCTGGAAGCTCTGCAACGCTTCGGAATCTGCCCGATCCACCGGCGCAGCTTCGCGCCCGTGCGCTCGCTCTGTTTCGACTTCGGTGATTAGATCTCTCAACCCAGCACAGAGCCACAGAGCCACAGAGGTCACAGAGGACACAGAGAAAACTGAGAGGAAGCGTGGATATCAAGTGCGGCAATAGGTGCGCCCACCAGCGCTGATAGCGAAATCGAGGTTACCCCAACAACTATAAGTTTTGCTTCCCTCTGTGTCCTCTGTGACCTCTGTGGCTTAAGGAGAATCACTTACGGCTGAAGCTGCCGTATTGGGTTTTGCCCTAACTAGTAAACGTGCCGCTGAAGGTTGGCCTTTTGCAGGATGGTGGTGGCGAGCTCTTCGATCGAACGGGTCGTCGTGTCGAGTATGGAAATCCCTTCGGCGCGCATCAGGATCTCGGCTTCGCGGATTTCGTATTCGCAGTTAGCCATGCTCGAATAGGTGCTGCCCGGGCGGCGTTCATGACGGATGCGCTGCAGCCTGTCGGCGCGGATGGTCAGGCCGAACATCTTGCTGCTATGTTCCCTCAGTGCCGAGGGGAGCTTTTTCGCCTCGAAATCCTCCGGGATCAGCGGATAGTTCGCGGCGCGGATGCCGAACTGCAATGCCATGTACAGACAGGTCGGTGTCTTGCCGCAACGGGATACGCCCACCAGGATGACATCGGCCTGCTCGAGCTCCTTGGTGGTTTGGCCATCGTCGTGCGATAGCGCGAAATTGACCGCCTCGATACGGTTGAAATAATAATTGTTGTTGCGCACGCTGTGCGATCGGCCCACTGTGTGGGAGGACTTCGCGCCCAGTTCCGCCTCCATCGGCGCGATGAACACCTGAAAACAGTCGATGTAAAAGCCGTTGGCGGCCTGAATGATGCCGCTCAGATCCTTGTCGACCAGCGTGCTGAATATGAGGGGCCGCACACCGTCCTTGTCGGCGGTTTCCGCGATAAGTCGCGCTGTTTCCCTGGCCTTTTCCGGCGAATCGACGAACGGCAGGGTGATTTCGTTGAACGAGACATGCTCGAACTGGGTCAACAGGCTGTGGCCCAGCATCTCGGCCGTGATGCCGGTTCGGTCCGAGACAAAAAATGCCGTGCGCGTGAGGGTCATGTTGTGATGCACAAGATCGGGTTCCACCGGTAAAATAACACCTTTTGCGTTCCAGTCGCGGATTACCCGAATGAGCAAACAGCCGTACGTCCTCCCGTTTGAGCAGTTGCGCATGACCGACGTGGAGAGCGTTGGCGGAAAAAATGCCTCTCTCGGCGAAATGATCAGTCAGCTTGCCGGAGCGGGCGTGCGTGTTCCGGGAGGATTTGCCACGACGGCCAAAGCCTATCGCGAGTTTTTGGCAGCGGACGGACTCGCTGAACGGATCGAAAAAACCCTGAGCAAGTTCGACGTCGACGACGTGACAGCCTTGGCGGATGCCGGACGCAACATCCGGCAGTGGATCCTCGAAGCGCCGTTGCCGCCTTCGCTCGAGGCGGATATCGCTTCGAGCTATGAGTCGTTGGTCAAGGGTCAGGGCAGCGAGGCTACCTTCGCGGTTCGCTCTTCCGCAACCGCAGAAGATTTGCCCGATGCGTCTTTTGCCGGCCAGCAAGAGACTTTTCTGAACATTCAGGGTTTGGACAACGTGCTGCTGGCCATTCGCCACGTGTTCGCTTCGCTCTACAACGATCGCGCCATTTCCTATCGGGTCCACCAGGGCTTTGCCCATTCCCACGTTGCCCTTTCGGCCGGAGTGCAACGCATGGTCCGCAGCGACAAGGGTGCGGCAGGCGTGCTGTTCACGCTGGACACGGAATCCGGGTTCGACAAGGTCGTATTCATTACTTCTGCCTACGGCCTTGGTGAAACGGTGGTGCAGGGCCAGGTGAACCCGGACGAGTTTTATGTTTACAAGCCGGCGCTCGCGGCCGGCCGGCCGGCGATCCTGCGCCGCAACCTGGGCTCCAAGGCTTTGCGCATGGTGTTCACGGACAAGCGCGCGGCGGGTAGTTCGGTGGAGACGCTTGCGGTGCCCGAAGCCGAGCAGCGCCGCTTTTCAATTACCGATGCCGAGGTCGAGGAACTCGCCCGCTATGCACTGATCATCGAGCGGCATTATGGGCGCCCGATGGACGTCGAGGGGGGGCGCGACGGAATCGACGGCAAGCTCTACATCCTTCAGGCGCGCCCCGAAACGGTGAAGGCGCGGGAAGAAACACAGGAGCGCTTCCGTCTGAAGAAGCGTGGCGACGAACTGGTGACTGGGCGCGCAATCGGCAACCGCATCGGTACCGGCACGGTAAGGCTCGTAAAGAATGCCTCCGAGATGAACCGCGTCAAACCAGGCGACGTGCTCGTGACCGATATGACGGATCCCGACTGGGAACCGGTAATGAAGAAGGCGTCGGCGATCGTCACCAATCGCGGCGGTCGCACCTGCCATGCCGCCATCATCGCGCGTGAACTGGGCATACCAGCGGTCGTGGGATGCGTCGATGCGACTACGAAGCTCGCCGAGGGCAAGCACGTGACCGTGTCTTGCGCGGAGGGCGATACCGGTTATGTGTACCAGGGCATCCTCGACGTGGAGGTGCTGCATATCCAGCTCGACAAGCTGCCTGACATTCCTATCAAGATCAGCATGAATGTCGGCAATCCTGAACTGGCCTTCGATTTTCAGCGGCTGCCCAATGCCGGCATCGGTCTGGCGCGGCTGGAATTCATCATCGCGCGCATGATAGGCGTGCATCCGAAGGCTGCACTCGGTTATGCCAAGCTCAAACCGGACATCAAGGCCGCGGTCGACAAGCTTTCCGCGGGCTATGCCGATCCCGTCACGTTTTACGTCGATAAATTGACCGAAGGAATTTCCACGCTGGGCGCCGCGTTCTTTCCGAAGCCGGTGATCGTGCGCATGTCGGACTTCAAGTCCAACGAATATTCCAGCCTGACCGGCGGCAAGCAGTTCGAGCCGGAAGAAGAAAACCCGATGCTGGGATTCCGCGGCGCTGCGCGCTACATCTCCGAATCGTTCCAGGAGTGCTTCGAACTGGAATGCCGCGCGCTGAAGAAAGTGCGCGATGAAATGGGATTGACCAACGTCGAAATCATGGTGCCGTTCGTTCGCACGGTGAACGAAGCAGCGCAGGTCATCGAGCTGCTCGCGAAAAACGGATTGGAGCGTGGCAAGAACGGATTGCGCATCATCATGATGTGCGAGATTCCGTCCAACGCCATCCTGGCCGACCAGTTCCTGCAGCATTTCGACGGTTTTTCCATCGGTTCCAACGACATGACCCAGTTGACTCTCGGTCTGGATCGGGATTCCGGCATCGTCGCCGGCCAGTTCGACGAGCGCGATCCTGCCGTCAAGGCGTTGCTGGCCATGGCCATTCAGGCCTGCCGCAAAGCCGGCAAATATGTCGGAATATGCGGGCAGGGGCCCTCGGACCACCCCGATCTCGCGGAATGGCTCATGGAGCACGGTATCGACGCGATTTCGCTGAATCCGGACACCGTCATCGAGACCTGGATGTTCCTGGGCAAGTACGCCGAGAGAAAAGCCGCGGCGGCATGAGTTGATATGAGAACCGGGCGCCACAATATTATTTTGTGACGCCCGCAACCGTATTGGGTTAGTATTTCGCAGGCAAGTCGGAGCGAGTATGGAATGACAAAATTTATCTTTGTAACCGGCGGTGTAGTCTCTTCCCTGGGCAAAGGTATCGCTTCCGCGTCTCTCGCCGCAATCCTCGAATCCCGCGGCATCAATATCACCCTCCTCAAGCTTGACCCTTACATCAACGTCGACCCGGGCACCATGAGCCCTTTCCAGCATGGAGAGGTGTTCGTGACCGAGGATGGCGCCGAGACCGACCTGGATCTTGGGCACTACGAGCGCTTCGTCAATGCGAAGATGACCAAGCGCAACAATTTCACCACGGGTCAGATCTACGAGAGTGTCATCAAGAAGGAGAGGCGCGGCGACTATCTCGGTGGCACGGTACAGGTGATCCCGCACATTACCGACGAGATCAAAAGCTTCATCCGCATGGGAGCGGGCGATGCCGAGGTCGCCATCTGCGAAATCGGGGGCACCGTGGGCGACATCGAATCGTTGCCGTTCCTCGAAGCCGTCCGCCAGATGAGCATCCAGAACGGACGGGGCAATTCCTGTTTCATCCACCTGACGCTGGTACCCTACATACCTTCTGCCGGCGAGATCAAAACCAAGCCGACGCAACATTCCGTCAAGGAATTGCGCGAGATCGGTATCCAGCCCGACATTCTGTTGTGCCGTGCCGATCGCATGGTGCCGGACAACGAGCGGCGCAAGATCGCCCTGTTCACCAACGTCGAGGAAGAAGCCGTGATTTCGGCCGTCGACGTCGATTCGATCTACAAGATTCCCGGATTTCTCCACGGGCAGGGATTGGATGAAATCGTTTGCCGCAAGCTGGGTATCAAAGCGCCGCCGGCCGACCTCTCGAAATGGGAGAAGCTGCTGCAGGCTCGCGCTAATCCGACACACGAAGCGAACATCGCGCTGGTCGGAAAGTACGTCGATCTCGCCGACTCCTACAAGTCGCTGTCAGAGGCATTGATCCACGCGGGCATCCACACCGGCACCAAGCTCAACATCCACTACCTCGACTCTGAGAACATCGAGAACGAGGGCGTCGGCTGCCTGGCGCAAATGGATGCCGTGCTGGTGCCGGGCGGCTTCGGCAAGCGCGGCGTCGAAGGCAAGATCGCGGCGATACGCCATGCCCGCGAGAACGCGATTCCCTACCTCGGCATTTGCCTGGGCATGCAGCTCGCCACGATTGAATTCGCGCGCAACGTGGGCGGTTTTGCGGGGGCCAACAGCACGGAATTCGATCCCGATACGCCGCATCCGGTGGTCGCACTGATCACCGAATGGCTGGACCGCACCGGCCGTATCGAGCGCCGCTCCGGCGAGTCCGACCTGGGCGGTACCATGCGGCTCGGTTCGCAATCCTGTCCGGTGGAGCCGGGTACGCTGGCCGCGCAGATCTACGGCGCAAAAGTCAACGAGCGGCATCGCCATCGCTATGAAGTGAACAACGCGTACGTGCCTTTGCTCGAACCCAGGGGCTACAAGGTTTCCGCGCGCACTCCGAGCGAGAGCTTGCCTGAAATGATGGAGCTGACGAATCATCCCTGGTTCGTGGGTTGCCAGTTCCATCCGGAATTCACTTCCACGCCGCGCGACGGCCATCCTTTGTTTTCGGCTTTCATCAGGGCTGCCGTGCGCTACCGCCAGAGCGATGGCCGGATCGAGCGCGAAGCAGCCAAGATGAAGAGCGTTGCCTGACGATGAAACTTTGCGGGTTTGACGTCGGTCTCGATCATCCCTTGTTCGTTATCGCGGGGAGCATCGCAGCGCGGAGCAGGGGCCCCTTCGGGGATGCGACCGCGGAGATGCTCATGGGGCCCGCATCGATGAGGTCACCATGAAGCTCTGTGGTTTCGACGTTGGCCTCGATCATCCACTATTCGTGATTGCGGGCCCGTGCGTTGTCGAATCG
>Ga0207675_100000228_pt1 | contig 53013 bp, 48 predicted proteins | sample KBSSwiS42_FD_184305 | JGI IMG/M metagenome (GOLD analysis project Ga0207675, IMG submission 184305) | Switchgrass rhizosphere microbial communities from Kellogg Biological Station, Michigan, USA - KBS Switchgrass S4-2 (SPAdes) (version 2) | ecosystem: Host-associated > Plants > Roots >...
CCCCTCCCGACCCACCGGGGCACCCCGTTGGGGTTCCCCGGACCCCTCCCGACCCACCGGGGCACCCCGTTGGGGTTCCCCGGACCCCTCCGGGTTGTCGAGCAGCTCGACCAGCTTGGCCTCGGCCTGGTCGGGCGAGTCGGCGGTCTTGATCTCGGCCGCCCGGCGGACGATCTCGGCCACCGGCCAGAAGCTGCTCCCCTCGGCGTCCGGGGAGCACTGGCCGTACAGCACCGTGGCGGCGTCGTCGAGGGCGTCGACGGCGGCCGCGACCAGGCGCGACTTGCCGACCCCGGCCGGCCCCAGCACGGTCAGCAGGTGGCAGGTCGAGGTGCTGACGGCCCGCTGGAACACCCAGTCGAACAGCTGCAGCTCGGCCAGCCGGCCCACCAGCGGGTTGTCCGAGCGCCGGGCGTGCCCGAGGGCGTCCGGGGACACGTCCACCAGCCGCCAGGCACCCCCGTCCACCGGGGGCCTAGCCTTGAGGCCCCCGGACCCCCCGTCCACCTCGGCCGCGACCAGGGCGTCGCGGGAGAGGTGCCAGGTCCGGCGGTCGAGCAGGACCTCCCCGGGCCCGGCGGCCGCCTGGAGCCGGGTGGCCAGGTTGACGGCCTCCCCGATGACCAGCGGGTCGCCGCCCGCCTCCTCGACCATCACCTCGCCGGTGCTGACCCCGATGCGGACCTCGAGCGCCGGGCCGCCCTCGGGGTCGAGCTCGGCGACCGCGTCCTGCATGGCCGCGGCCGCCCTGACCGCCCGCAGGGCGTCGTCCTCGCGGACCACCGGGACCCCGAAGACGGCCACCACCGCGTCCCCGATGAACTTCTGCACCAGCCCGTGGTGGCGCTCCAGCACCGCCCTGGTCCGCTCGAAGTAGCGGGCCATGACCCGGCCAAGCGACTCCGGGTCGAGCCGCTCCCCAAGCGCCGTCGAGCCGGTGACGTCGCAGACGACCACGGTGACCACCTTGCGAGCCCCGCGCCGCTGCTCGGAGGCCAGGGGCGCACCACAGTTGAGGCAGAACCGGGCCCGCTCCGGGTTCTGCTCGCCGCAGCTGGCGCAGGTCAGCATCGTCCCCCCACGCCCACTCAGCTCCCGTCCCGACGCCGCCGGGCCACCTCGGCCAGGGCGGCCCGATCGACCCGGTCGCCGGGCACGACCGCCACCCGGCAGCGGGTCACCGCCCGCAGAGTGGCCGTGCGCCGGCCTCCCTCCAGCAGGGCCATCTCGCCAAGGATGGCCCCGGGACCGACCTCGGCCACCGCCTGGCCGTCCTGCTCGACGGCCAGGACCCCGTCGAAGAGGAGATAGAGCTCGTCCCCGGGCTCGCCCTGGGAGACAAGGACCTCGCCGTTGCGCAGCCGCCGGAACGGCGGGTTGGAGCCGATGATGATGGCCGACAGCTCCCGCTCCAGCTCGGTCTCGACGGCCGTGACCACCGTCGGCGACTCCTCGTCGCCCCAGGGGTTCTTCTCGCCGAAGGACTCCCGGTACCAGGTGTCGAAGTCGATCAGGCCGGTCTTGGCCTGGAGGGTGCCGTCGTGGCCGTAGATCCAGTGCCGCGGGAACGAGCTGGCCCCGATCACCTCGAAGCTGGCGGTGCCGTCGGCGCGGACCGACAGGGCCAGCGTCGACCACACCACCGGCCCGGAGACCTGGAGGTAGGGCCGCCGCCGGACCCGCCGGGGCGACGGCATGCCAGGCTGGCCGCCGGCCGTCTGGGTGAACCGCACGACCCCGTCGCCAACCTCCGGCTCCCCGCGCAGGTCGGGGAAGCTGACCCCGCAGAACGTCAGGCCGATGCCGGCCAGCCGCATGCGGGTGTGGCCCATGTGCCCCCGGCCGAGGAGCCCGTACCCGGTGACCCGGCCGTTGTCGTCGACCTCGATCCAGGCCCGGAGCTCGTTGGCGAACCGGATGGCGCTGGACTCGAGGAGGCCCTCCAGGTCGTCGAGCCGGTCGGGGGGCGGCAGGTCGTAGTGGGCGACGCCCAGCTCGAAGGGCAGCTTCACCATCCCCTCGATGGCCTCCCTGGGGATCCACGACACCGAGGTCACTGACGACTCGATCCGCACGCGAGCAGCACCTCTTCCCAGTTGGGCCGTCGGACCATGGCGCATCCATGATGCACGGTCCGCCGCGGCGGCGGGGTCGGGTCGCCGCCGGGGCGTAGGATCCTGGTCATGGTGCCGAACCCGCCCACGCCGTCCGATACCGCCGTGGCGGTGGTCCTGGTGACCTTCCAGAGCGCGCGCGACCTGGCGATGTGCCTCGGCTCGCTGGAGCGGGCGGCCGCGCCGCACCCGCTGGAGGTGGTGGTGGTCGACAACGCCTCCACCGACGCCAGCCTCGAGATCGCCCGCGGCTACGGCGCCAAGGTGCTGGAGAACCACACCAACCAGGGCCTGTCGCGGGCCATCAACACCGGGGTGGCGGCCACGGGCGCGCCCTGGCTGCTGATCGTCAACCCCGACACCTGGCTGTCGCCCGGGTCGGTGCGCCGGCTGCTGGCCACCGCCACCTCGGACCAGCGGATCGGCTGTGTCGGCCCGCACCTGGCCAACCCCGACGGCTCCGACTACCCGACCGGGCGCCGGTTCCCGTCGCTGCTGATCGGCGCCTTGCACGCCGCCCTGGCCCCGGTCTGGCCCGACAACCCGGCCACCCGGCGCTACCACATGGTCGGGGTCGACCGGAGCCGGCCGCTGGACGTCGACTGGGTCTCGGGGGCCTGCATGCTGGTCCGCCGCCGGGCCTTCGAGGAGATCGGCGGGTTCGACCCCGGCTACTTCATGTACTTCGAGGAGATGGACGCCTGCCTGCGGCTGCACCGGGCCGGCTGGCGGGTCGTGTTCGACCCGGTGGCCGAGGTCAAGCACGTGGTCGGCGGGTCGACCCGCAGCGCCCCCTACCGCAAGGTCGTTCACCACCACAAGAGCGCCCTGCGCTTCTACTGCCGCCGCTACGCCCGCGACCCCCGCCTGGTCATGGCCCCCCTGGTCGCCGGGTTCCTGACGGTCCGCGGGGTCGCCTCCCTGGCCCGGACCGCCGTCGTCCAGCGGCGCGAGGCCGGCCGCGAGCGCCCCCTGGCCGGACCCGGGCCCGACGAGCTGGGCCGCCCCCAGGCGTAGCCGCGACCCGCCCGCTACGCCCCCGGCGGCAGCGCGCCCACCGGCCGTGCCGCGACCGGCGTAGCTCCGGAGCCGCCCTGTGGCGGACGCCGCCGGCCCCCTCCCGGCAGCACGATGACCGTGTCAGCACCACCACGACACGGAGGCACCAAGATGACTACCCAGGCGTATGCGCCGGCCCTCGACCCGGACCGGCCCGGGGAGCCCAGGGTCCTGCGGCCGGTCGACGTCGACGCCGCCGCCGACGCGGCCCGGATGCTGGTCGCCCTGCACGAGCGGGTCGAGCGCCAGTTCGAGGCCTACGAGGCGGCCGAGGGCAGCCACACCGTCCGCTCCAGGGCCGTTGCCGCCGTGGCCACGGCCCTGGCCACCCACGTGGCCGTCGAGGACGAGCTGCTCTACCCGGCGCTGGCCGCCCACACCGGCCGCCACGACGCCGAGATCGAGCGCCAGCTCCAGCAGGACCACCTGCTCGACCTGGTCATGGTCGAGCTGGGCGGCATGCTCCCGGCCGACCGGGGCTACGACGGCAAGGTCCGGGTCCTGATGCAGGTGTTCCGCCAGCATGCCCGCGACGCCGAGGCCCTGCTCCTGCCCGAGCTGCGGCGCCGGCTGGGCCCGGCCGAGCGGGAGCTGCTCGGCCGCCAGATCCTGGAGCGGGTCGGCCAGCTCGAGGGCCGGCCCCGGTGGGGGTGGTGAGCGCCATGCGCCGGCTCCCCCTCCTGCTGCTCGCACCCCTGGCCCTGGCCGCCGCCCTCGTGCTGGCCGGCTGCGGCGACGACGGCGGTGGCGACGGCACCGGGGTGGCCGCGGCCGCCCCGGTGCCCGGGGTCACCCGGGTCGCGGCCAAGGACACCAAGTTCACGCCCCCCGCAATCCAGGTGCCGGCGGGCACGACCGTCACCTGGGCGTTCGAGGACGGGCTGGTCCCCCACGACGTCACCGGCGACGGCTGGCGGTCCGGCGACCCCCAGCGCAAGGGGACCTTCGCCCACACCTTCGACCGGCCTGGCACCTACCCCTACCGCTGCACCGTGCACGACGGCATGAACGGCCGGGTGGTCGTCACCGGCGCATGAGACGCGACCCGGCCGCGCCGTGAGCGGCCGGTTAGCGGGTCCCCCGAGGATTGCCGAGGCCCCGACCCGCACCACCGAGGACGGCCAGCATGCGACGGACCCACCCGCCCCCGGCCCCGCAGACCAGGGCGCCGATCGCCACCCTACCCAGCCAGCTCCAGCCCCTGTGGGCGCTGGCGGTGGCCATCGCCGAGTCGGCGGCCGAGATCGCCGCCACCCGCCCCATCCCCAGCTGGCGGGCCGGCGCCTACCTGTACGCCGCCGCCGACCAGGCCTGGGGCGACGACGGCGGCGGCGGCCAGGCCGGCTGGCGTTCGGACCGCAGCGGGTCGGGCGGCGAGTTCCGCTTCGCCGTCCTCCTCGCCGAGGCCGCCACCGCCCGCTTCATCTCCGGCGACGGCTACCTCAGCAACCGCCAGCTCGCCACCGACCTCCGCCACGGCGCCGCCTGGCTGGCCACCGGCGCCCTCCTCCCCCACCAAGGCCCCTGACCCACCACGTCCCAGGGTCTTCAGCCGATCTCGGTGTCGAGGAACTCGCCGACCATCGAGGCCAGCCAGTCGGCCCGCTGCACCAGGGTGACGTGGGTGGTGCCGGGGAGCACGGCCAGGCGCGAGCGGGGCAGGCCGACCGCGTCGCCGATCACCCCGCCTCCGAGCAGGCGGAAGATCGCCACGGTGTGCTCGGGCTGGACGATGTCGGAGTCGCCGATGATCAGCATGGTCGGGCAGGTCAGGCCCCGCACGTCCTCGGCCGTCCATCGGGGCACGTCGGTGTCCATCTGCGTGATCTTCTCGATCAGCTTCGGCCAGTCGCCGGGGTTGGGGGCGACCCTGGCGTAGTCCTGCTCGAACGGGGTGCCGGCCAGGTGCTCGGGCTTCAGCTGCGCGATCCCGTCCAGCAGCCCGGGATGGAGCCCCTCGAGCCGGTAGCTGAACGAGGCCAGCACCAGCTTGCCGACCAGCTCGGGGTGGTCGAGGGCCAGCTGGAAGGCGACGGCCGACCCGGAGCTGTAGCCGAAGAGGTCGGCCTGGCCGATCCCCAGGTGGCGCAGGAGCGCCGCGGTGTCGTCGGCCCAGCTCCGGATGCTCAGGGGCCGGTCGATGTCGGCGGTGTGGCCGTGGGCCTGCTGCTCGACGCCGACGACCTGGCGGCCCTTGGCCAGCGAGGGGATGATCCCGCCGAAGTCGACGCCGATGGTGGACAGGTTCCCGTGGAGCAGGACCAGCGGCCGTCCGCTGCCGTGGACCTCGTAGTACATCTGGAGGCCGTTCACCGGGGCGTAGCCGTGGCCGTTGCCGCCGGCCTGGCCGGTGGGCTCCGTCATGGGTGGCCTCCCCGTCACTGGCTGGTCTGGAACAGCCGGCCGAGCCAGGCCTGCCAGGCCCGCTCGGCCTCGTCCGCGTCGACGCCGTCGGCGTAGAGGTGATGGCCGGCGGCGACCATGCCGTTGTGGCCGCGGACGAACCGGTACAGGCCGTCCTCGGTCCGCACGCCGAGGGTATCCGGCGAGACGTAGTCGACCACGCCCTCGATGGGGTTCAGCCCCTCGGGGGTGAGCCGCACCTTGTCGCCCTCGGTCGCCGGGCCGTCCAGGCCGAGGCCGTCGTACAGCCTCGGCCAGATCTGCTCGACGTCGCCGGCATCGGGCACCACGGCCATGACCGGCGCGGCCGCCCGGCCCCGGAACCAGGCAAGGTACTGGGCCAGCTGGTGCAGGAACATGTCCCAGCCCGTGTCGAGGGCGTCGTACTCGCTTTCCCAGTCGTCGCCAAGGACACCGCTCTGGACCAGCCGCAGCACGCAGGTGCCGTCGTCGCGGCCCTCGATCAGCCACTCGAAGGCCATGAAGTCCTCGGCGTCCGGATAGCGCCCGCCGTAGGCGAAGCGGCGCGGCGGGTCCCAGGCGGTGACCGTGCCCTCCTCGGTGCTCGGGCCGATGGTCATGGCCGTCCGGCCGCCCTCGCGCGGCTCGACCTCGTTCCGGCCCATGAACCAGCCGTCGATCCCGGGGCCGGTGGCGATCGCCTCCCACACCTGCTCGGGGGAGGCCTTGAGGGTGATCTCCTTGCGCAGCTCAAACTTGTGCGGCATGGCTAGAGCTCCTTCGTCTCGTCCTTGACACTCGGGTGGACTGCCACGACCAGGCGGTGGTCACGCCCACCGGCGGCCGTCGGGTCGTGGTACCTGGCGACCAGGCCGGCGACGGCTCCGGCCAGCTCCTCGGCGAAGGCGGCCCGGTCGGCCGCCGAGGCGAACCGGACCTCCCCGTCGAGCGCGAACGTCGCCACCCGCTGCCCGGCCCTGGCCGCCCCGGTCATCAGGTCGCCGACGTCGCGGACGAGCCGGGACGCCACCGCCAGCAGCCAGGCCGCCGAGACCCGGTCGGGCGCCCGCCCCGGGTCGGGCTGGACCGCGGCCAGCGCCGCCGGCGAGATCACGTACGACGCCGCCGTCGCCCGCAGCACCCGCTCGGTGCAGTTGCCCTTGCGCCGCTCCTCGACCAGCTCGACCAGCCCGTGCCGCTCCAGCGCCCGCAGGTGGTAGTTCACCTTCTGCCTCGACAGCCCGACCCGGGCGGCCAGCATGGTCGCCGACGCCGGCTCGGTCAGCTCCCCCAGCAGCCTGGCCCGAACCGGGTCGAGCGACACCTCGGCCACCGCCGGGTCCCCAATCACCGCCACGTCCAGCATGGGCGCCACCCTAGATCCGAAGATTATTGTTGTCAAGACGACTAGAGTCATCGGAGTTTGCGGCGGGGCGCGCCCGGCCAGTGGGCTGCGGGCGGCGGCCGTTCCCCGCCGGTGGAGGCCGCTGCTATACTCGAACGTACGTTCGAGCCAGGGGGTCGCCATGTCCGCCGACGCCGACCACGAGGTCATCGACAGTCCTGAGGCGTTGTTCCGCCATCTGTACGAGGAACACGGGGTCGAGGAGGCCCGCGACCTGGACCCGGACTCGGCCCCGCTCCAGTTCTGGCTCCGCCGCCACGCCGACCTGGAACGCGCCCAGCGGGCGGCCCGCCGCCAGCCCGACCGACCCCCGGCCCGACCGGAGCCGGAACCAGAGGCTGGATCCTCCGCGCAGCGACCGCCGGAGCCGGAGGCTCGGACCTCGGCCCAGCGACCGCCGGAGCGGGAGGTCCGCCCCGCAGCGAAGCGGCCGCGTGCGGCGGATGGCCGGTCCCCGGCGCAGCCGCCGCGGCCGGAGGCGCGCGGGGTGGGCCGTGACGGGCGGCGCCACGCCGGGTTCGGGGACCCGTTGGTCGAGGCCGTGGCCCGGGCCCTGGCCGGCCGGGGCTATGACGAGGCGGTCGTCCGCTCGGCCATCCGCTCGTTCGCCGCCGACAGCCGAGGCCCGTCCGGAGAGGCGGCCGTCCGGGCCGCCCTCATCGAGCCCATGCTCCAGTCGGCCGCCGAGCGCCTGCTCGGCGCTCCCACCGAGGGTCGCCCGGCAGACGGCCGCGCACCGTTCTCGGCCTCGGCGCGGCGCCAACCAGCCCCGGAGCCTGAGCGACCCGAGCCCGCCCAGGCGGCCTCGTCCCGGCGGGCCGCCGCTCGGCCAGAACCCGACCCGGCACCGGCCTCGCCGCCTCGGCGGGAGGAACCGGTGCGGCCGGAGGCGGCGTGGGCGGTGCTCTGGGCCGACCTGGCCGACAACGGGCGGCGAACCGGCGAAGGCGCCGAGTCGGGGGGCGACGACGGGGACGACCTCATGGCGGTGGCCGACGCCGTCCAGGCCCGGCGCCGGGTCCGGCTGCTGCGCCGCTGACGGCCCCGCGACCAACCCGCCCGGCGATGGCCAGCCAGACCCCCGACCAGTCCCGGTACCTGCCGGCGCGGTCAGACCTGGTACAGGGCGTCGATGCGTTCGGCGTACTTGGCGTGGATGATGCGGCGGCGGAGCTTGAGGGTGGGAGTCAGCTCCTCGCTCTCGGCGGTCCACTCGACCGGGAGGACCTCGAACCGCTTGACCTGCTCGATGCGGGCCAGGCGCTGGTTCACGGCGTCGACGGCCAGCTGGACCTCGGCCAGCACCCCGTCGGAGGCGGCCAGGGCGGCCAGGTCGCCGGCGCCCATCCCGTTGCGGGCCGCCCAGGCCGGGGCCAGCTCGTGGTCGAGCACGATCAGGGCGACCACGTACGGCCGGTCGTCGCCGTACACCAGGGCCTGGCCGATCAGCGGGTGCTCCTTGAGCAGGCCTTCGATGTTGGCCGGGGACAGGTTCTTGCCGCTGGAGGTGATGATCAGCTCTTTCTTGCGGTCGACGATCCTGAGGTACCCGTCGTCGTCCAGCTCGCCGACGTCGCCGGTGTGGAGCCAGCCCTCGGCGTCGATCAGCTCGGCCGTCGCCTCCGGCTGCCTGAAGTAGCCGGGGGTGTTGACCGGCCCCCGGACCAGCACCTCGGCGTCGGCGGCCAGGCGGATCTCGACCCCGGCCAGGGCCGGGCCGACGGTGCCGATCTTGACCTTGCCGGGGCGGTTGCCGGTGGCCACCCCGGTGGTCTCGGTCATGCCGTAGACCTCGACCAGGGGCAGGCCGAGGGCGGCGAAGAACTCGGCCACGTCGACGGCCAGGGGCGAGGCCGCGCTGGAGGCGAAGGCGCAGCGGTCCAGGCCGATGGCCTGCCTGACCTTGGCCAGCACCAGCCGCTCGAGCACGGCGTGCCTGGCCCGCAGGCCGAACGGCACCGCCTCGCCCCGCTGCTGGCGGCGGACGACCTCCAGGCCGGTCTCGACCGCCTTCTGGGTGATCGCTCGCTTGCGCTCGTTCTCCTCGGCGGCCAGCTTGGCGTTGATGCCGGCCCGCACCTTCTCCCAGACCCGGGGCACGCCGAAGAAGATCGTCGGCCGGGCCTCGCGCACGTACTCCACCGCCTGGGCCGGCTCGGGGCAGAACCAGACGTGGGTCCGCATGGTCAGCGGCCCGTAGATCGACAGCACCCGCTCGGCGATGTGGGCCAGGGGCAGGTAGGAGACGGAGCTGCCCTCGGGCGACAGCCCGGTCAGCCGGTCCAGCGCGGTGGACTCGAAGAGCAGGTTGTGGTGGGTCAGGAGCACGCCCTTGGGCGGGCCGGTGGTCCCGGAGGTGTAGAGCAGGGCGGCGTTGTCCTCGGGGACGACCCGGCCCCGGAGCTCCTCGAAGCCGGACCGGTCGGCGGCCAGGGCCTCGCGGCCCCGGCGGACCAGCTCGTCCCAGCCGAGCACGCCCGGGGCGTCCGCCTCCTCGGCGCCGTCGAGCAGCACCATGTGCCGCAGGGCCGGCAGGTCGTCGCGGATGTCCTGCCAGCGCTTGAGCATGTCGCGGTCCTCGAGCACGGCCACCTTGGCCTCGCAGTGGCCGGCCACGTACCGGATCTGCTCGGGGGCGAGGGTGAAGTAGAAGCTGGTCGGGGTGGCCCCGGCGTGGATGGCGGCCTGGTCGGCCTGGACGTGCTCGGGCCGGTTGGTGGCCATGATGGCCACGAAGTCGCCCCTGCCGACCCCGAGGCCGGCCAGCCCCATGGCGACCTCGGCGACCCGCTCCCGGTACTGGCGCCACGACAGGGTCTGCCAGGCGCCGTCCCGCTTCCAGGACATGGCCGGCGCGTCCCCGTGGCCGTCCGCGTGCTCGGCCAGCAGGTCGCACAGGGTCCGGCCCCTGACCTCCTGCTCGATCTGCCGGCGCTCGATCGCGATCGCGTCCTCGCTCATGGCCACCCACCCTCGGCTCGGAGACGCTGCTCGCTGGCGAGCATAGGTAGCCGGAGGGGGCAGGTAAAGGGCCGCAGTCCCGTGAGCGACTCGTTGGCGGGCCCCGGCAGGCTTGTCTGGACGAGAGCAGTTCGCAGGAAAGAGGTGCCGATGCACCAGGTCCCCCAGGCTGGAGCGCGCTACCTGGCCGCCCTCGACTACGCGCGGCGCGGCCTGCCCGTCGTGCCCCTCCACTACGTTGTCCGCAACCGGCGGACCACGGAGGTCGCCTGCTCGTGCGGGGAGCCGGCCTGCGCCAGGGTCGGCGCCCACCCGCTGCCCTCCCACGGGGCCGCCGACGCCACCACCGACCCCATCCGCCTGACCTGGTGGTGGCGGCGCTTCCCCGACGCCAACGTCGGCCTGGCCACCGGGACCAGCTTCGACGCCCTGGTCGTGCACGGCTCGACCGGCGACAACGCCCGCTGGTCGGTGATCGCCGACGCCCTCCGCTCGGCCGGCCCGCTGGTGCGGACCGGCGGCGACACCTGGCACTTCCTTTTCGCCCCGATGGGCCTGGCCAGCCAGCGCCCGTGGGGGCTGGCCATGGCCGAGTGGCGGGGCCGGGGTGGCTGGGTCGTGGCACCGCCCAGCCACCACCCCGGCGGCGCCGTGGCCGCCTGGGTGCGCGACCTCGACACCCGCCTGCCCGAGCTGTCCCCGGTCATCGGCCAGCGGCTGGAGCAGGTCGGCCCCGCCGAGCCACTCACCCAGCTCATCTACGCCCAAGCTCGCGACTAGGTATTCCGTGGCTGGGCAGATACACTCCGGCGTATTCGGTTCATACAGCCTCAGACAGAGGATCCAGGCAACAAAGGCAATCGATCGTAGGTCGGCGTGGTGGTAGGCACGATCGACTTCTTCCTCCTCGGCCCGCTGGAAGCGCGCCAGCGCGAGCGGCCGCTGCGGCTCGGCAGCATCAAGCACCGGATGCTGCTGGCTAAGCTGCTGCTCCATCCCAACCAGGTCGTCTCGACCGAGGAGCTGATCGTGGCCGTCTGGGGCGAGGAGCCCCCGCCAACGGTCAAGCAGTCGCTCCAGAACCACGTGGCCGCCCTGCGCAAGGCGATCGAGGCCGGCAACGGCGCCGGCCCGCCCCGGACGCTGGTCACACGCGACCCCGGCTACCTGCTCCAGGTCGACCCTGAGCGCCTCGACCTGCACCGCTTCCAGCGCCTGGACCGCGAGGGCCGCCAGGCCCTGTCCAGTGGCGACCCGGCCCGGGCCGCCGACCTGCTTCGTCAGGCCCTCGAGCTGTGGCGCGGGCCGGCCCTGGCCGACGTGGCCGCCTCGGCCGACATCGCCTGGCCCGAGCTGGTCGGCGTCGAGGAGCTCCAGGTCGCCTCCACCGAGGCCCGGATCGAGGCCGAGCTGGCCCTCGGCCGCCACCACGAGCTGGTGGCCGAGCTGGAGGCGCTGGTCCGGCTCTACCCGCTGCGCGAGCACCTCCACGGCCAGCTGATGCTGGCCCTCTACCGCTCGGGCCGCCAGGCCGACGCCCTGGCCGCCTACCGGGCGGCCCGCCGGGTCCTGGTCGACGAGCTGGGGATCGAGCCCAGTGTCGGCCTCCAGCGCCTCGAGCAGGCCATCCTGGCCCAGGACCCGGCGCTCGACCTGCTGGTCCCGGCCCGCTCCGGCGACCCCGAGCCCGACGACGGCCCTCCGGCCACCGACCACGGCGGCGGCGCCACCACCGAGGGCGGCGGCACGGTCGAGCGCAAGCTCGTCTCGGTGCTGTTCGCCGAGGTCGACGCGCCGCTGGACGAGGCCGGCGAGCGCGACCCCGAGGACGTCTCCAGCATGCTCGACCGGCACCTGGACCGGGTCCGGGCCGAGATCGAGAGCTTCGGCGGCACCGTCGAGCACGCCATCGGCGGCATCACCATGGCCACCTTCGGGGTCCCCCAGACCCGCGAGGACGACCCCGAGCGGGCGGTCCGGGCCGCCCTGGCCATCCGTGACTCGCTGACCGGCGGGGAGTCGGGTCCAGCCGACAGCCCACCGGAGGATCGGGACGGGGTGGAGCTGCGGGTCGCCGTGACCACCGGGGAGGCGCTGGTCACCGACGGCGTGCGGGTCGCGGGCGACCCGGTGGCGACCTGCGCCCGGCTCCAGCAGGCCGCGCCCAGCGGGACCGTGCTGGTGTCGGAGGCGACCGGCCGGGCGACCGAGCGGTCGATCAGCTACGGCCCGGCCAGCCTGCTCGCCCTGGCCGGTCGGGCCCGGCCGATGAGCGTGTGGAGCGCCCTGGAGCCTCGCAACCGCACCGGCATGGACGGCCTGGCCGCCGGGCCCGTGCCGCTGATCGGCCGCGACCGGGAACTGGGTCTGCTGCTGGAGGCGTTCCGGCGGGCCAGGGACAGCCGCCGGCCGCAGCTGGTCACCCTGCTCGGCCCGCCCGGGATCGGCAAGAGCCGGCTGGTGGCCGAGCTCGGCCGGGCCCTGGACGCCGAGGACGAGCTCGTCAGCTGGCGCCAGGGCCGCTCGTCGCCCTGGGACGAGGGCCGTTCCTCCCCCACCGGCGGCGGGGTGACCTACTGGGCCCTGGCCGAGATCGTCAAGGCCGAGGCCGGCATCCTCGGGACCGACTCGGCCGACCGGGTCGGGCGTCGCCTGTCCCGGGTCGTCGCCCACGCCATGGCCGACGACCCGGAGGCGACCGACCGGGTCGCCTGGCACCTGCGCGGGCTGGTCGGCGAGGGCGACGGCGCCCCGGTCCAGCCGGGCCGCCGTGACGAGGCGTTCACCGCCTGGCGCCGCTTCCTGTACGGCCTGGCAGCCCGGCGGCCGCTGGTCCTCGTGCTCGAGGACCTGCACTGGGCCGACGACGCCCTGCTCGACTTCCTCCAGGAGCTGCTGGAGCCGACCGGGCAGGCGACCCTGGACCGGCACGGGCGGCCGCTGCGCCCCCGGACCCCGCCGGCGGCCCCGCTGCTGGTCGTGGCCACCGCCCGCAAGGAGCTGCTGGATCGCCGGCCGGGCTGGGACGGGAGCGGCGACAGCTCCCTGACCATCGAGCTGGAGCCGCTGTCGGAGGCCGACACCGGCCACCTGCTGGAATCCCTGCTCTCGACCAACCGGCTCCCCACCGGCGTCGGCCCGGCCCTGCTGGCCGCGGCCGGCGGCAACCCCCTGTTCGCCGAGGAGTACGTGCGCATGGTGCGCGACCACCAGCCCATGCCCGGCCCACCGGCCGAGCGCCTGCCCCTGCCCGAGACGGTCCACGCGATTATCGCCGCCCGCCTGGACGCCCTGCCGGCCGAGGAGAAGTCGGCGCTCCAGGACCTGGCGGTGCTGGGCCGGGTCGGCTGGGTCGGTGCCCTGGCCGCGGTCAGCGGCCGGGGCCGGGCCGAGGTCGAGGCCTGCCTGGAGCGCCTGCGGGCCAAGGAGTTCCTGTACCGGGCGGGCACGGCGACCATGGCCGGGGAGCGTGAGTACGGCTTCCGCCACGTGCTCGTCTGCGAGGTCGCCTACGGCCAGATCCCGCGGCTGGAGCGGGCCGACAAGCACCGCCGGGCCGCCGCCTGGCTGGAGTCGCTGGCCGCCGAGCGCTCCGAGCTCCTGGCCCACCACTACGGCCGGGCCCTGGAGCTGGCCAGCGCCGCCGGCCAGGCCACCGGAGACCTGGCCGACCGGGCCCGCCTGGCCCTGCGCGACGCCGGCGACCGGGTCACCGGGCTCGGGGCCCACCCCACCGCCGCCCGGTACTACGACGAGGCCCTGACGATCTGGCCCGACGACGACCCCGAGCGCCCGGATCTCGAGCTGCGGGCCGGCGCGGCCTACTGCCTGAGCGAGGGCGCCGGCAAGGAGCTGCTCACCAGCGCCAGGGATGGGCTGCTGGCCATCGGCGACCGCGAGCGCGCCGCCGAGGCCGAGGCGCATCTCGGCCTGATCGCCTACTTCCAGGGCCGGGAACGCTCCTCTCACCTCGACCGGGCGCTGGCCCTGGTCGCCGACCTGCCCCCGTCCCACTCCAAGGCGGTGGTGCTCAGCCACTGCATGATGCACCTGCTGGTGGCCGACCGGAACGCCGACGCCATGCAGGTGGCCCGCGAGGGGCTGGCCATGGCCAGGAGCCTTGGCGACCGCGACGTGGAGGTGGATGCCCTCGGCACGATCGGGGCGACCCGGGTCTGCCTCGGCGACCCGGGCGGCGTCCAGGACCTGGAGCGCTGCATCGCGCTGTGCGAGGCCGACGGCTCCTCGAGGGTGATCTCCTGGCAGAACAACCTCGCCTTCAGCTACGCCCTCCTCGGCGACCTGCGGCGCTGCTTCAGCGTCCGGGAGGCCGGCTGGGAGGCGGCCGAGCACTTCGGCTCGGCCAGGGGCCTGCGCTGGCTGGAGCTGGAGCGGGCGGCCGAGTGCTACTGGACCGGCCGCTGGGACCAGGCGGTCCGGATCGCCGACCTGGTGGCCCCGGACGGCGAGGAGGAGGGCGCCCAGCACTACATGGAGTGCATGTGCCGGCTCTGGCGGGGCCGCATCCGGCTGGCCAGGGGTCAGCTGGCCGGCGCCCGCGAGGACGCGACCCGGGCGCTGGCCCTGGCCAGGGAGTCGGGCGACCGCCTGAACCTCGACCCGGCGCTGGCCTTCAAGGCCCGCGTGCTGCTGGTCACCGACCAGGCGGCCGATGCCGGCAAGCTGCTCGACGAGCTGCTGGCCACCCTGGGCGGCGGGCTGCTCAAGCCCGAGCTGGGCGCCGACCTGCCCGTCGACCTGGTCACCCTTGGCCGCCCGGTCGAGGTCCTCGACGGGGCCCTGCCGTCGCGCTGGCTGGACGCCGCCCGGGCGTTCGCCGCCGGCGACCCGGGCCGGGCGGCCAGGCTCTACGCCGAGATCGGCAGCCGCCCCGACGAGGCCACCGCCCGGCTGGCCGCGGCCCGCCGGCTCCTCCCGACCCGCCCGGCCGAGGGCCGCATCGAGCTCGAGCGGGCGATCGCCTTCTTCCGCGAGGCGAGCGCCACCGCCTCCCTCGAGCAGGCCAAGGAACTGCTGTTCGCCCTGACTTGACAGCCCACGAAGAATAGAGAGAGTTTTCTCTCCTCCCCCGACTCGGCAAGGAGTTGCCTAGCCGCCATGGTGTCTGCCAGACCCCGGGACCGCATCCTGACCACGGCCACCGAGCTCTTCCACTCCGAGGGCATCGGGGCGGTCGGGGTCAACCGCATCATCGGCCAGGCCGACGTGGCCCCGATGACCCTCTACCGCCAGTTCGGCAACAAGGACAGCCTGGTCGCGGCCGCCCTCGAGCAGTGGAGCACCTCCTGGCTGCACCGGCTGGCGGATGCCATGGACCGCCGCGGCGACGACCCCTCGGACCGCTTCGACGGCCTCTGGGACGAGCTCCAGGCCTGGTTCGCCGAGGAGCCCTTCCGCGGCTCGTTCGTGGCCAACGCCGCCACCGAGCTCCGCAGCGAGCCCCACCACCCGGCCCAGACCAGGATCGCCCAGCACCGTCAGGCCCTCCGCCAGCTGCTCGAGGACCTGGCCAAGTCCGCCGGCGCCTACGACCCCACCGTCCTCGCCGCGCAGCTCCAGATCCTGATCGACGGGGCCATCGCCTCCGCCTCGGTCGACCGCGACCTCAGCTCCGCCGCCGGCGCCCGTGCCCTCGCCAGGGCCGCCGTGACCGCCGCCTCGGCCGGCTAACCACCGGCCATCGCGATCCGGGTCAGCTCCCGGGCGTGACGGGCCACCCCCGGGTGGCGGTCGATCAGCGCCCCGGCCATGGCCCCCTCGACCAGCGTGAGGAGCTGGCCGGCGAGCGCCGCCGGGTCGCGTGCCCCGGCCGAACGGGCCAGGTCCTCGAGCAGCCGGCGGGTGGCCTGACGGTGCTCGACCAGGACGGCGTGGGCGGCCGGGCCGCGGCCGTCGGGCGGCGCGACCACCGCCGCGGCTAGCACCGAGCCGGCGAAGTCGTCGGAGGCGAACCATCCTTCGAGCGCGTCCCAGAGCGCGTACAGGGCCGACTCCGGCGGGTCCTGCCGCCGGATCGTCGCAACGGCCAGCCAGGTGAGCCAGCGCTCGCTCGACCGCTCCAGGTCCGCCGCCGCGGGATCCACACTCGTCATCGCTACCGACCTGCTCCGCACTATCGGGCCAATCGTCCGCTCGCCTCCATCCGCTAGAGCCGGGCGAACGGTTCCAGAGTAGAGGTAACTAGTTCTTCTTGACTAGTGATAACGTTCTCTCTCATATTATCCACATCACGGTCATGTCGGCGAAAAGGAGGCAACCATGCGTCGACTATCGATCCACCCGACTCTGTCAAGCCGGTTGCTGCGGGTCGCGTTCGTCCTCGGCACGGCCGCGCTGCTGGCCGCGCTGGTCGTCGCGCCGGCCTCCGCTCACGAAGAGAAGCAGGTCGGGAGGTACAGCTTCGTGATCGGCTTCGGCACCGAGCCCGCCTACGCCGGCCAGCCCAACAGCCTGCAGGTCCTCATCAGCCGCGACGGCAAGCCGGCCACCGACCTGGCGAGCCAGCTCGACGGCCTCATGGCCCACGCCTACTACGGCAGCAAGGCCGACCTCAAGCTCGAGAACGCGATGATGCCGCTCGAGCCCAACTTCGGCGACGACTGGGGCACGCCGGGCGACTACCGGTCGTTCTTCGTGCCGACCCAGCCAGGGGCCTACACCTTCACCCTCGAGGGGAAGCTCGGCGCCCAGAAGATCAACCTGGTCGTCCCGAGCGGGCCCGAGACGTTCGGGGACGTCAACGACCCGGCCAAGACCGCCCTGCCGGCGGTCAAGGACCCGACCACCGGCCAGCTCGCCCAGCGGCTGGACCGTGAGGCGACCCGGGTGAACGCGACCATGGCGGCCGCCGCGGCCGCCCAGCGCGACGCCGAGGATGCTGCCGGCCAGGCCCGGACGCTCGCCCTCGGCGGGCTGCTGGTCGGTGCCGTCGGGCTGGTCCTTGGTGGCCTGGCCCTGGCCCGCTCCAGGCGACCGGCCGGGCCCGCGGCCCGGCCCGACGTCGCCCTCACCGGCGCCGGGAAGGTGTAGGGCACTCCGATGCAGCGCCGTGGGCGGCTGGCCGCACTCGCTGTCCTGACCGGGGCCTGGCTCCTGGCCTCCGGTCCGGCGGCGGCCGCCCACGGTGCGCTCCAGTCCAGCGAGCCAGCCGGCGGGAGCTCGCTGGAGCGGGCGCCGGCGGCGGTGACCCTCCGCTTCACCGAGCGACCCGACCCGGGGCTGTCCACGGTCCGGGTCCTCGACAGCAGCGGACGGGTCGTCGCCGGCGGCCCCGCCCGGCCGGTCGCCGGCCGGCCCCTCGAGCTGCGGGTCCCGGCGGCCGGGCTCCCGGCCGGCGGCTACGCGGTCAGCTGGCGGATCATCTCGGCGGTCGACGGGCACCGGACCGACGGGGTCTTCGGGTTCGGGGTGGGCGCGGCCGGCGCCCCCCGGCTGCCGGCGTCCCAGGCGGTGGCCGAGGTCCGGACCGGGCCGGAGCTGGCCCCGATGGCCGTGGCCGGCCGCTGGGCCTACTACTGGGGCCTCACCCTGCTGGTGGGGGCGGCCGCCACCGGCCTGCTGGTGTTCGGCGGTCGCCTGCCCGGCCGCCCAGCCCTGATCCTCCCCCTCGCGCTGGCCGCCGCGGCCGGTGGCCTGGTCGCGATGACCGCCTCCGCCCGGTCCGAGGCCGGCGTCCCCCTCACCGACCTGCTCGGCTCCACCACCGGCCGCTGGCTGTTGTGGCGGGCGGCCATGCTCGCCGCCGCCACGGCCGCCACCTGGTGGGCCCTGGCCCGCCCGGCCCCCGGCACCCCGCCGTCGCGCCGGCCGGCCGGCCGGATGCGCCTGGCCGTCCCGGCCGGCGGGGCCGCGCTGGTGGCGCTCGGGCTGGCCGGTGGGGGCGGGATGGCGGTGCACGCGCTGGCCGGCCATGCGGCCGGGCCGTCGTCGCTTCGGGTGCTCAACCTGCTCGCGCAGTGGGTGCACCTGGTGGCGGTCGGGGTCTGGATCGGGGGGCTGGCCTGGCTGCTGGCCGGGCTCCGGCAGCACGCACTGGCCGGGTCGGCCCGGGCGGTGGTGGTCCGCTTCTCCAAGCTGGCCGGGATCAGCCTGGCCGTGGTCGTGGCCACCGGGGTGGTCCGGGCGGTCGACGAGCTGGGCGGGTGGGCGCGGCTGGCCGACAGCGGGTTCGGGCGGGCGCTCGACCTGAAGCTGGTGCTGTTCGCCGGCCTGGTGGCGCTGGGGGCGTTCAACCGCTACCGGCTGGTGCCACAGTTCGAGGCCGGGGCGGGCCGGCGGGCCGTGGCCCGGCTGCGGCACAGCGTTGGCGGCGAGCTGGGGCTGGCCGCCGCGGTCCTGGCCGCGGCGGCCCTGCTCAGCCAGCTCGCCCCCGGCGTGCCGGCCGGGCCGCCGGTCCGGCCCGAGCCGGTCACGCCGGTCCTGGCGGCCAGCGGAGCCGACTGGGCGACGACCGTGAAGGTGACCCTGACCGTGACCCCCGGTGCGGCCGGGCCGAACCGGTTCACGGCCGTCGTCGCCGACTACGACAGCGGCACCGTCCTGCCCGCCGACCGGGTCGAGCTGAGCGGCGCGCCAGCCTCCCACCCCGACCTGGGCACCGCCCGCCTGGAGCTGACCGAGGCGGGCGACGGCCGCTGGCTCGGCCAGGGCCGGATGCTCTCACTGGCCGGCCGATGGAACCTCACCACCACCATCCAGCGCCCGGCCGGCGGGATCACCGTCCCCCTGGCCCTCGACGTCCCGCCTCCGGCTCCCTCCTGACCAACCGGAATGTCGTCCGTTCCTTGTACGCCCTCTATGAATGAGAGATAACAGTCACTATCATTTGTACTGTTCCATCTAATTCGCCCGGGGAGGGAGGCACCGGGCACTCGACAGGATCGACCGAAAGAGAAGGGGAGCATCCCATGCTCGTTCCCGTTCACCGGGCGGTATCGGCAGTACTCCACGTCATGCTGGTCGCCTTCGTGACCCTCTCCGCCCGGGTCCAGCACGGCGTCCTCCGTTCGAAGCACTGGTTCGCGCCCGTGGCCACGGCGGTGGCCGCCTACGCCATGCTGTGGGGCTTCATCAGCCCGAAGGGCTGGTTGTGGGGCTGATGGCCGCGCTGCGCGTCCGTTGGGGTTAGTCCCGGGTCCCGGGAGGGGCTAGGCTGAGAGCGTCCGCACGAACCGTACGAAGCACGCGTAAGGATCGGCGATTGTCTCGCCCCTCCCCACCGGACCCTCCAGGCGGCGCCGAACGCAAGCTGGTCACCGTCCTGCTGATCGATGTCGACGAAGCCCGCGAGAGCTTCGCCGACCTGGACCCGGAGGACGCCGGGCGGCTGCTCTCGGGCCAGCTGGCCCGCGTCCGGGCCGAGGTCGAGGCCCACGGCGGGGTCGTCACCGAGACGATCGGCGGGCGCACCGTGGCCCTGTTCGGCGTCCCCCGCACCCGCGACGACGACCCCGAGCGGGCCGTGCGAGCCGCCCTGGCCATCCGCGACGCCCTGGCCCCCGGCGCGACGGACGGGGAGCCCCCGGCGAGCACCCCGGCCGGGGCGGCGCCGGTGCGGGTGCTGGCGGCCGTGGCCACCGGGGAGGTGCTGGTCCGGCCCGGCGGCGACCAGGGCGGCCGGCGGGTCGCCGGTGAGCCGCTGGGGACCGCCGCCCGGCTCCAGGAGCTGGCCCCGGCCGGGACCGTGCTGGTGTCGGAGGCGACCCGGCGGGCCACCGAGCGGGCGATCACCTACGGCCCTGCCCGCCCGCCCCCGCCGGGCGCCCGCGACCCGGTGCCCGCGTGGCCGGCGCTCGCGCCCCGGGCCGGGCCGGCCTCCCCCAGCCGGCGCTTCCCGCCGCTGGTGGCCCGCGACCGCGAGCTGGAGACGCTGGCGGCCGCCGCCGCCCGAGCCGGCGACGGTGGCGGGCCCGAGCTGGTCACCGTCGTCGGCGACGCCGGCATCGGCAAGAGCCGGCTCCTGGCCGAGCTGGCCGACCGCCTGGCCGGCCCGGGATCGCCACCCCCGCGGGTCGCCTGGCGCCAGGGTCGGGCCCTGCCCTACGGCGACGGCCCGACCTTCGGGGCCCTTGCCGAGGCGGTCAAGGCCGAGGCGGGCATCCTGGAGAGCGACGGCGCCGAGCTCGCCGGCCGGCGCCTGGTCGCGGCCGCGGCGGCGGTGGCCGAGCCGGTCACCGCCGCCTGGGTCGCCGGCCACCTCGGCCGCCTGGTCGGCGTCGGCGGTGGCCGCCCACCGAGCGCCGGCCCGACCACCGCCGCCGACCGCGAGGAGGAGTTCGCCGCCTGGCGGCGCTTCCTGCACGGCCTGGCCGCGACCCGGCCGCTGGTCCTGGCCCTGGAGGACCTGCACCGGGCCGACGACGCCCTGCTCGACTTCGTGGAGGGCCTGTCCGACCGGGACGCCGGCCCGGCGGCCATCCTGGTGCTGGCCACCGCCCGGCCGGAGCTGCTGGAACGCCGGCCCGGCTGGGGCGCCGGCGGGACCACCATCCGCCTCGATCCCCTTGGCGACCCCGACACCACCGGCCTGCTGGCCACCCTGCTGGCCCACCACGGCCTGCCCGCCGGGGTCGACCCGGCCCTGCTCGGCCGGGTCGGCGGCAACCCGCTGTTCGCCGAGGAGTACGTGCGGATGCTGCGCGACCGCGGCGACGGCGGCGGCCGCCGGGCGGCCGCCCCCCTGCCCCTGCCCACCGGGGTGCACGCCATCGTCGCCGCCCGCCTGGACGCGCTGCCCGCCACCGACAAGGCGGTGCTCAACGACGCCGCCGTGCTCGGCCAGGTCGGCTGGCTGGGAGCCCTCGCCGAGGTCAGCGGCCTGAGCCGCCGGGAGCTGGAGCCGTGCCTTGCCCGCCTGGAGGCGCGCGAGTTCCTCCAGCGGGCCCCGGCCTCACGGGTCGCCGGCGAGGTCGAGTACGCGTTCCGGCACACGCTGGTCCGCGACGTCGCCTACGGTCAGGTGCTGCGGGCCGAGCGGGCCGGCAAGCACCGGCGGGCCGCCGAGTGGATCGAGGGGCTGGCCCCCGACCGGGCCGGGGGCCGGGCCGAGCTGCTCGCCTACCATTACCGGTCCGCCCTGTCGTTCGCCCGGGCCGCCGGGACCGAGCCGCCGGGGCTGGCCGCCCGCGCCCTCGGGGCGCTGCGCGACGCCGGCGACCGGGCCGGCACCCTCGGCGGCTGGGAGACCGCGGCCCGGTTCCTGGCCGAGGCGCTGGAGCTGACCGCCGAGGGCGACCCGGGTCGCGGCCAGCTCCTGCTCGGCCTCGGCCGGGCCCGCTGCCGGGGCGAGATGATGGGGGCCCATGAGCTGACCGCGGCCCGGGAGGCCCTGCTGGCCGACGGCGCGCCGGTGGCCGCCGCCGAGGCCGAGATGCTGCTCGGTGAGCTGGCCTTCCTGCAGGGACGGGGCGAGGACCGGGAGGCCCACACCGACCGGGCCCTTGCCCTGGTCGCCGGGGCCCCGCCGTCGGCGACCAGGGCGGCCGTCCTGCGGGGGGCGATGATGCACCTGGTCGTGGCCAGCCGGCACGCCGAGGGGCTGGCCGTGGGCCGGGAGGTGCTGGCCATGGCCAGGACACTCGGGCTGCCCGACCTGGAGGCGGACGCGCTGGGGGCGATCGGCACGGCCAGGGTCGAGGCCGGCGACCCGGGCGGGCTGGAGGACCTTGAGGCGGCCATCACCCGGTTCGACGAGCTGGGCACGCCCAGCGGCATCGTCTGGCACCTCAACCTGGGATGGGCGGCCGCGGCCATGGGCGACCTGGAGCGGTGCTTCGCCGCCCTGGCCGCGGGGGCCAGGCAGGCCGAGCGGTTCGGGTCGTGGCGCTGGCGGCGCTCGATCGAGCTCCAGCGGGTCGCCGAGCGCTACTGGACCGGGCGCTGGCCGGAGGTCGTGGCCATCGTCGACGGGCTGCTCGCCTCCAACGAGCACCACTACCTGGAATGGGAGTGCCGGCTGTGGCGGGGCCGGATCCGGCTGGCCGAGGGGCGGGTGGCCGAGGCCATGGAGGACGCCGAGGCGGCCCACGCTCTGGCCGTGCAGGCCCGCGACCCTCAGGACCTCCACCCGACCAGGGCCTTCCTGGCCAGAGCGCTGCTGGCCGCCGGCCGCGGGGGCGAGGCCGCCGAGCTGGCCGAGCGGCTGCTGGCCGGGCTGGGCGGCGGCGTGCTCGTCCCCGACCTGGGTGCCGACCTGGGCGTGGTCCTGGCCGAGCTGGGCCTCCCGGCCGAGGCGCTGGACCGCCTGGGCATCCCGCCGTCACCGTGGCTGGACGCGGCCCGGGCCCTGGCCGCCGGCGACCCGCTGCGCGCCGCCGCCATCTACGCCGGCATCGGCTCCCTCCCCGACGAGGCCGACGCTCGCCTGGCCGCGGCCCGCGTCCTGGAGGCCGCAGGCGACACCGCCAAGGCCGACGAGCAACGGAAGGCAGCCCGCGCCTTCCTGGCCACGGCGCTGCGCCCACCCGCCGCCTGATTCCCAGCAATTCCCCGGCGTTACCGGGGCATTAGCATCGGCTGGGAGATTTCGGGCATGCAGCGGACCCCGCCACGCCACCTCGCCCCACCACCGCGGACCCGGCCCCGGGCCCGCGAGCACCTGCTCGTCGAGTCGATCCTGGCCCTGGTGGCCATCGGGCTCACCACCGTCATCCTGCTCAGCTCGCTGCTCAACCGGCCCGAGTCGAGCGCGGCCCGCCTCCCCAACCTGTTGCCCCCGGCCCCCACCACCACCAGGGCCGCGGCCACCACGCCGAGCCCGGCCAGCACCCGCCCGGCCCCGAAGCCCGACGACGGCAACCTGCTCGCCGACGCCGGGTTCGAGGCCGGGGTCGGCGGCTGGTCGGCGGTTGGCAAGGCCGGCCTGGAACGGGTCGAGGAGGGCCGCAGCGGCGACTGGGGCCTGCGCGTCACCCGTGGGTCGTCGAGCCGGCCGGGCGCCCTGCACAACGAGGTGGCCAGCCTGAAGGCGGGCAAGCGCTACGAGGCCTCGGTCTGGGTCCTGGCCAGCCGGCCCGGGGTCGAGGTCGAGGTCAACCTGTTCGAGCTGCGCGGCGGCCGGCGGTTCGCGGTGGACACCGTCGGCGCGGTCACCACGGCCGGCCAGTGGCAGCGCCTCGACGTCTCCCACGACACCCACCGGCCGGGCGCGACCCTGGCCGTCGAGCTCCTCGCCCCCACCCTGGCCAGCGGGACCAACCTGCTGGTCGACGACCTGGCGGTCCGCGCCGCCTCCTCGTCGATGTCGATCCACTGACCGGCCCCCGCCGGCCACCCCCACACCGAAAGGACGACCAGCATGCGCCTGTGCAGGATCTTGGCGATCCTCGGCCTGATGGCGGCGCTGTCGCTGCCCGCCGCCGCCACGGCGGCCGAGACCAAGCAGCACATCGGCCTGCACGACATGACCTGCACCAGCATCACGGCCATGGGCAAGGGCCTGCCCAAGAGCACCTCCATGCAGCTCACCCTGACCAACCGCGACACCGGCGGCACGCTGGCCGGCCAGACGGTGCGGACCTCGGCCAAGGGCGAGTTCATGGCCGAGCTGCCGGCCCGCCTGAACAAGGTCCTGAGCATCCGCCTGACGGTCAGCAGGCCCGACGGCAGCAGGATCGCCTTCGCCGACCACGTGATGGCCAAGGGCGCGGCCATGTGCAACCTGCCCTTCACCGGCCCCTCCCGGAGCGCGTCGCTGCTGCTGGCCGGCACCGCCACCCTCGGCCTGGGCCTGGTCCTGGTGGCCACGGCAGCCCGGCGCGACCGCGTCCTGGCCCGGGTCACCGCCTTCGAGTCGGCCCGCCCACGCCCACCCCGGAGCTAGCCGCACCGGGAGCTGCGGGCCGCTGAGCGGTGCGGCACCATCTGCTCATGGACGCGGCAACGATCGAGCCCATGACCGCCGGCCACTGGCCGGAGACCAGGGCCATCTTCGAGCAGGGCATCGCCACCGGCGACGCCACCTTCGAGACCGCCGCCCCCAGCTGGGCGGCCTGGGACGCCGGCCACCTGGCAGGCCACCGGCTGGTGGCCATCCTGGACGGCCAGGTCGCCGGCTGGGCGGCCCTCTCCCCCGTCTCCGACCGCTGCGCCTATGCCGGGGTGGCCGAGGCCAGTGTGTACGTGGCCGCCCCGGCGACCGGCCGGGGGGTCGGCCGGGCCCTGCTCGAGGGGCTGGTCGGCGGGGCCGATGCCGCCGGGATCTGGACGGTCCAGGCCGGCATCTTCCCCGAGAACACGGCCAGCCTGGCCCTGCACCGGCGCTGCGGCTTCCGCACCGTCGGGGTGCGCGAGCGCCTCGGCAAGCTGGACGGCCGCTGGCGGGACGTGGTCCTACTGGAGCGGCGCAGCCCGGTGGTCAGCTGAGCCTCCGGCTCAGCCGGAGGTGGTCCGGGGGCGCGAGGCCAGGGCCCGTTCGGCCCGGAGGAAGACCTCGTCGACGTCGCCGGAGGCGCTGACCCGGCGGACCCGGCCCACGTAGTGGGCCAGCAGCGGGCCCGCCTCGCGCCGGTAGGTGACCAGCCGCGCCGCCACCGTGTCCGGGCTGTCGTCGCTGCGGCTCTCCATCCGGGCCAGTCGCGACAGCCGGGCCGAGGCGACCTCGTCCGGCACGACCAGCTCGAGCACCAGCTGGACGTCGCGGCCGTCGCCCTCCAGCAGCCGGTCGAGCTCGGCCGCCTGGCGGACGGTGCGCGGGAACCCGTCGAGGATGAACCCGGGGCCGAGGTGGGCGCCGACAACCTGAAGGGCGACCCGGTCGGGCACCGGATGGCCACGGAGCACCTGCTCGGCGATGCGGTGGGGGTCGCCCTCGGAGGCCGAGGCCCGCAGCAGCTGGCCCGACGACACGTGGGGCACGCCGAGCAGCTCGGACAGATGGGGGGCAAGGGTGCCCTTGCCGGAGCCGGGGGGGCCGAGCAGCAGCACGCGGCGCAGCTCGCCGTTGGTCATGGGGGTCTGGGTCAACTGGCGCTCACACCGATGAGGCGGCCGATCCCGAAGGTGGCCGAAGCGGCCAGCCCGCCGACCAGCAGCATCCTGGCCCCGGACTGGAGGAGGGAACGGCCGGTGAGCAGGCTGATGCCGGCGCCGACCAGGAACAGGGCGAGGGCCGAGAGGGCCAGGGAGGTGGCCAGGCCGGCCGCGCCCGAGGCGACCAGCCAGGGCAGCACCGGGACGACCGCCCCGATCGCGAACGACACGAAGCTGGAGATGGCGACGCCCCAGGGCGAGCCCAGCTCGTCGGGGTTGAGGCCCAGCTCCTCGCGGGCCATGGTGTCCAGCGCGGTGGTGCGGTCGCGCATGATCCGGGCCGCCATCGCCTCGGCCTCCTCACGGCCAACGCCCTTGGCCCGGTAGATGAGGGCGAGCTCGTTGGCCTCCTCGTCGGGCATGGCGTCGATCTCCTCGGCCTCCAGGGCGAGCTCACGCTCGAACAGCTCCCGCTGGGAGCTCACCGAGATGTACTCGCCCGCGCCCATCGAGAACGCGCCCGCCAGTAGCCCGGCCACCCCGGCGAGCAGGATCAGCCGGCGGTCGCCCGTCCCGCCGGCCACGCCCATGACCAGGGCCAGGTTCGACACCAGGCCGTCGTTGACCCCGAAGATGGCCGCCCGCAGGGAGCCCGAGGCGTCCCCGCGGTGCCAGCGCTCGCCGCGCATGATCCCGCCGCCCCGGACCGTCGAGGGGGTCAGCCCGGCCAGGACCCGGGCGTGGATACGCTCGTCGGTGGCCATGGCCACGGTGGCGTCGGGCACGCCGTCGTAGTGGCCGGCGTCGGCGAGCTCGGCCCGCTCGACGATCGGCAGCACCGCCCGGGTCCCGAACCACCGGGCCAGCCAGGCCAGCAGCCGCACCCGCGGCCCCCGGCGGTGCTGCTCGGGCCGCGGCTCGGGCTCGCCCAGCTCGACCAGCTTGGCCGCCCAGTGGGCGGCGTGGCGCTCCTCGGCCCGGGACAGCTCGAGGAAGATCTCGCGCTGCTCGCCGTCGGCGCGCTCGGCGAGGGCGCGGTACATGGCCGCGCCGTCCAGCTCGTCGGCCCAGTGCTCGCGGAACTGCCGCGCCTTCGACGCCAACCATCCCCTCCTTCGCTCCCTCAGTGTTGGACCGGTACCCGCCCGCTCGCAAACCGTAATCTAGCCTCCGCCGCTAGCCCTCGGCGCGGTCCTCGCGGACGCCGGCGGCGCGCAGGGCGTCGAGGGCCCGCTCGCCGTCGTCCGGCTTGACGTTGACCGCCCTGGTGGCGTCGGTGAGGACCAGCACCTCGTGGCCGGCCGCCCTGGCGTCCAGGGCGGTGGCCTGGACGCAGTAGTCGAGGGCGAGCCCGACCACCACCACCCGGGTCGCGCCCCGATGGGCCAGGAAGTCGGCCAGCTCGGGGTTCCAGCCGGTGTAGCCGTCCAGCTCCCGGTCGCGGCCCTTGAACACCTGATGGTTGGCGTCGACCCGGAGGTCGGGGTGGAGCTCCCAGCCGGGCGTGCCCTCGACGCAGTGGGCCGGCCACGGCCCGCCCTGGTCGGCGAAGGAGGAGTGGTCGGGCGGGTGGCTGTCGTGGGTGGTGACCACGGTCTGGAACCGGGGGGCGAGCCGGTTGATGACCGGCACCACCCGGTCCCCCTCGGGGACGGCCAGGCTGCCCCCGGGGCAGAAGTCGCGCTGCACGTCGACCACGACCAGCGCGTCGCCGCTGTCTGGCGAGAAGGCCATTGGGACTCCTTGGTGAAGCTCGGGAACGGACGGTTCGTTGACGAGGTGCCCGCACTGCTGGCAGCCTGTATCCCCATGATCGTACTCATCGCGGACGTGCAGGCGACCGCGGCCGCCCACAGGGGCCCGGCCGCGCTCACCACCCGCGCCTGCGCGCCGATGGGCCTGGGCACGGGGAACTCGGCCGCCGGGCGCCCGCCGTGTCGGCGGGTCGCGGCACAGGTCGCCCCGCGCTAGCGGGTCCGAGCCGAGCCGCGGCCGCTTCCTCACCGTCGAACGAGCTGCCCGAGGAGGCATCCGTACACATGGCCAACCGTGATCAGCTGCTGGTCTCCACCGACTGGCTGGCCGACAACCTGGACGACCCCAACCTACGCATCGTCGAGGTCGACGAGGACACCGACGCCTATGCCCGCGGGCACATCCGCGGGGCCGTCGCCGTCAACTGGAACACCGACCTCCAGGACCCGCTGCGGCGCGACTTCATCGCGCCCGAGCAGTTCGCCAAGCTGCAGGACACCCTCGGCATCACCCCCGACACGACCGTGATCCTGTACGGGGGCAACAACAACTGGTTCGCCGCCTACGCCTACTGGTACTACAAGGTGTACGGGCACGGGCCGGTCAAGCTGGTTGACGGGGGCCGCAAGGCCTGGGAGCTGGAGGGCCGCGAGCTGACCGGCGACCCGGCCGACGTGCAGTCCACCAGCGGCTACCCGGTGCGCGAGCCCGACACCTCGATCCGGGCCTTCCGCGACCAGGTGCTCGAGACCGTCGGCACCGGCGACGGCGCGGCCCTGGTCGACGTCCGCTCCCCCGAGGAGTACCGGGGCGAGAAGATGGCCCCCGACCACCTGCCCCAGGAGGCCGCCCAGCGGCCCGGGCACATCCCGGGCGCGGTCAACATCCCCTGGGCCAAGTCGGTCGACGGCTCCACCGGCAAGTTCCTGACCGACGACCAGCTGGCCGAGCTGTACGGCGCCCAGGGCGTCGAGGCCGGCAAGGACGTGGTCGCCTACTGCCGGATCGGCGAGCGCAGCGCCCACACCTGGTTCGTGCTCCACGAGCTGCTCGGCTACCCCCAGGTCCGCAACTACGACGGCTCCTGGACCGAGTGGGGCAGCCTGGTCGGGGTCCCGATCGAGCGCTAGCGGGAGTGCCGGGGGCTCGGGTGCCCGCCGGTGGTAGCTCCCCCGTCAACCCCTGAGCAACGCATTGCTGGCCGCCGGGCGGTCGGGCAGACTGCGGCCGTGGATCCACGCGCCGGCCTGCCACCGCCCGGCCCGGCCGGCATGGCCGGGGCGTCCGGGGCCGACCTGGGCCATGTCCTCGGCCAGCTGGCCGAGGGCGTGGCCGTGGTGGACGCCTCAGGGCGCCTCCTCTACGCCAACGCCGAGGCCGTCCGCATCTGGGGCTACGACGACTCCGGACAGGTGCCCGAGACCTGGCAGGGCTTCGAGGGCCGGTTCGAGGTCAGGGACGCCGCCGGCCAGCCGGTCCCGCCCGCGCGCTGGCCGGTGGCCCTGGCCCTGGCCGGCGAGCGCTTCGACGCCGTCGAGTACTGGTTCGCCGGCCCGGACGGCGCCGAACGATGGGCCCGCTGCGCCGGGGGGCCGCTCCGCCTGGAGGGCGGCCGGGACGGCGCCTGGGTCAGCTTCCGCGACGTCGGCCGGGAGGAGACGATCCTGCGGGAGCTGCGCGACGAGCGGGACCTGGTCACCGCCCTCGTCGACCTGAGCCCGCTGGCCGTGGCCGTGGCCCGAGCCCCCGACCTGATCCTGGAGCTGGCCAACGACGTGGCCAAGGGGCTCCGGCCGGAGCTGGCGATGGTCGGCATGCCGGTGGCCGCGGTGTTCCCCGAGGCCGGGCCGGCCGGCTTCCTCGACCTGCTGCTCCAGGTCGCCGAGACCGGCCAGACGGTGTCGGTCGAGGACGCGTCCCTGGACTGGTGGGAGCCGGGCCAGCCCCGTTTCTTCTCCATGACCTTCTCCCGCCTGCCCCAGCCGAGCGGCCGGCCGACCCGGGTGCTGATCATCGCCAGGGAGACCACCACCGAGGTGACGGCCCGCGCCCGGGCCGAGGCGATCGCGGCCGAGCGCAGCCGGGACCTGTCGCGGGCCCGGGTCACCTCGGCGCGGCTGCGCAGCCTGGTCGACCTGGCCGCCGCCATCGCCTCGGTCGAGGACCTGGACACCCTGCTGTACCTGGTCACCGGGGAGGCGGCCCGGCTGCTGGGCTCGGACATGGCCAGCCTGTTCCTGCTCGACGAGCGGGGCGACGTGCTGGTCGGCCGTGCCCATGTCGGCATGGACGACGAGGTCGTGCCGGGCATGCGTCTCGTCCTGGCCGATTGGCCGGAGATGGCCGAGCTGGTCCGCACCGGCCGCCCGGCCGTGCACGTCCGGGCCGACCAGCTGCGGGGGCCGGCGCAGCCGTTCATCGAGCGGTTCGGCATCCGCTCCTATGTCGCCGTCCGGCTGGGCAGCCCCGGCCGGCCGCTCGGTGTCCTGTTCGTCAACCACACCCGCCCGCACCGCTTCACCCGGCCCGAGCTGGCCTTTGTCGAGACGCTGACCAGCTACCTGAGCGTCACCGTGGAACGGGCCCGGCTGGTCAGTGTGCTCCGCGAGGCGGTCACCTCGCTCCAGGCGGCGGTGCTCCCGGTCAGCTTCCCGACCGTTCCCGGCCTTGACCCCGCCGCCCTGTACCGCTCGGCCAGCGAGGTGGCGCAGGTCGGGGGCGACTTCTACGACCTGTTCGCGCTCGAGGACGGGCGGGTCGCGGCCGTCATCGGGGACGTCTGCGGCAAGGGGGTGGCGGCGGCCAGGCACACCGTCCGGCTCCGCTACGAGCTGCGGACCCTGCTGGAGGACGGGCGGCCTCCTGGCCGGGCCCTGACGGCGTTCAACCGCCGGGTCCAGGAGGAGTTCGTCTCCGACGAGTACGCGACCCTGCTGCTGCTGCTCCTCGACCCGGGGACCGGGGCGGTGAGCTGGTCCAGCGCCGGCCATCCGCCGCCGCTGCTCACCGGGGCCACCCCGAGGATCCTGGCCTTCGCCGGGTCGCTGCCGGTGGGGCTGTTCGCCGACGCCACCTACCGGACGTCCCGGTTCATCCTCCCTCCCGGCCGCTGTGTCGTGCTGTACACCGACGGCGTGGTCGAGGCCCGCAACCCCGACGGCCAGGAGTTCGGCACCGAGGGGCTGGAGGCGGCAACCCCGGCGGTCGCGGCCAGCGCCGCCGCCGTGGCCGAGGTCGTGCTCAAGCAGGTCCTCAGCCACACCGGCGGCCGCCTCGACGACGACGCCGCCGTCCTGGTCCTGCGCCGCGAGCCGGGCTAGGCCACGGCGCGCTCGGCCCGGCGGCCGCTCCTGGCCCGTGCGGCCAGGAGGTAGACGAGGTAGCCGGCCGCGGCGCCGAGGGTGTTCATCAGCACGTCGTTGACGTCGGCCCGGCGGACCCCGGGGAACGCGACCTGGGACAGCTCGATCAGCGACGAGAGCACGAACCCGGTGCCGACGGTCCGCCAGAACCGGTCGAACCAGGGCGCCAGCATCGGCAGCAGGAATCCGAGGGGCATGAACAGCACCACGTTGCCGGCCGCGCCGGCCAGGGTAGTCAGGACCCGGTCGCCGTCGCGGAGGTTGACCACCATGTTCCAGATCGGGACCAGCTGGGGCCGCCAGTTGTTGCGGTAGCGGGCCAGGTCCGAGCGCCAGCGGATCGGGGCCAGGGTGACCACCGCCAGCACGGCCGCATAGGCCACGGCGGCCGTCCGCACCGCCCAGCCCGGCCACAGCGGGAAGGGTCGGGGGGTGCTCACCGTTCGGGAGGTGGGAGCTGGCGTGGCTCGTCGCCGGGCGGAGGGCCCCAGCCGGAGGGGTGCCAGGCGGTGGGGGGCCGGCCGCCGTTGGGGGTGACCGGAGGGCCCCACTCGGCGGTGGTCCGGGGGATCGTCCGCAGGCGGCCCCAGTGCAGCTCGCCACCGGCCCGGACCTGCCGGGAGGCCAGCCGGGCGGCCACCGCCGAGCCGATCAGCGGGGCCACGATCGCGGGGAGGACGATGCGGGCGAAGCGGCCCGGGATCATCGCGGCCACCCGGGCGGCGGCCCGCCGGGCGGCCGCGTTGGGCAGGGCCTGGCCGATCGACCGGCCCCGGACCGCCCTCCAGCCGCCGGCCGCCTGGACGTCGCCGAGGACGTTGGCGGCCAGCTCGCGCGGGCTGAGGACCGGCTGGCCGGCGAGTGCGCCCAGGTCGGCCCGGAGCTTGGCCTCGAGCACGAACAGGGCCAGCACCTCGGCCAGGGCGGTGACGCCGATGCTGCCGATGGCCGAGCCGGCGGCGGGCGGGGCCGCGGCCGAGGCCACGGCGATCGCCTCCTGGGCGGCCACCACCCCGCCGACCAGCATGGCCAGCCCGGCGGCGGTCTTGGCCGCCCGGTCGATCAGCCGCCTGGCCACCTCGTCGTCGGGCAGACCCGGGTAGCGGGCGCGCAGCTCCTGCAGGGTGGCCGGCCGCACCTGGCCGGCCGCGTCGTCCAGCAGCGGCCGGATCCCGCCCCTGGTGACCTCGCCCAGCCGGCCCTTGACGACCCCGACGGCGTCGCCGAACAGGCGCCGCAGCGTCGGCTCGTCGGTCGCGGCGGCGCTCTCGGCGGCCAGCCGCTCCCCCCAAACTTCCTTGTCTCGGTCGTTCATCGCTCGCCCAAGGCCTTCCCCCGCAACCAGTCCGGCAACCACCTTAGCGCCCCGTGGACCCGAAGCCGCCCTCGCCTCGCGGGGTGGGCGGGAGCTCGGCGGCGTCCAGGAAGCTGACCCGGGTCACCGGCTGGACGACCAGCTGGGCGATCCGGTCGCCACGGTGGACGGTGAACGGCTCGGACGGGTCGGTGTTGAGCAGCACCACCCTGACCTCGCCGCGGTAGCCCGCGTCGACCGTGCCTGGCGCGTTGACCAGGGTGATGCCGTGCCGCGCGGCCAGGCCGGAGCGGGGGTGGACGAAGGCGGCGTAGCCGTCGGGGACGGCGATCGCGATCCCGGTGCCGACGGTGGCCCGGCCGCCCGGGGGGAGGACCACGTCGGCGGCGGCCCGCAGGTCGGCCCCAGCGTCGCCCGGGTGGGCGTAGGCGGGGAGCGGCAGGCCCGGGTCGAGCCGGAGGACCGGCAGCTCGGGAGCGTCCATGGGAGCGGCCCCTTTCCCCGGGAATGGCCAGGGCCCCGGACCACGCTTCCCCTCGCGGCCCGGGGCCCAGCTCATCCCCGGCGGACCGGCGCACGACCCGCCGGGGAGAATTACAACGATGTCATTCTACCCATGCGGGCTCGCACGCGGCAAGCTGGAGGGGAACAAGGAGGTGAGCGAGCTGGCCGACGCGCAGGCGGGTGACGAGCTGTTCGGGCTGCCCCCCGAGGAGTTCGTGGCCGCCCGGGACGACCTGGCCCGCCGCCTCAGGCGCGAGGGCGAGGCCGACGCCGCCAAGCAGGTCAAGGCGCTGCGGCGGCCGCCCCTGTCGGCCTGGGCGGTCAACCAGCTCGCCCGCGGGCAGGGAGACGGCCTCGGCCCGCTGCTGGCCGCGGGCGAGCGGCTGCGCGCCGCCCACCAGGCCGCCCTGGCCGGCGAGGGCGCGGCCGAGCTCCGGGCGGCCGCCAAGGCCGAGCGCGACGCCGTCGCCGGCCTGGTCCGGTCGGCCATGGAGCTGCTCGGCGCGGCCGGCCACCCCACCACCGACGCGACCCGTGACCGGGTCGCGGCCACCCTCCACGCCGCCGCCGCCAGCCCCGAGGCCGCCGCCCAGGTCGGCAGCGGCCGCCTCACCGCCGACCTCGACCCCTCCGGCTTCGGCACCGTTCCTGACGGCGCGTTCGAGGGGGAGGGGCCGGCCGCCGGGACCGGGGGGGACGCGGGGCGCCGCGGCGCCGGGACCACGGCGGGCCGGGCCGGCGGGCGGGTCCGCGCCGGCGCGGACCCGGCGGCCGGTGAGAATGGCGACCGGGGAGCGGCCGCCGAGGACGACGCGGCGGCCCGGCGGGCCCGGCGGGCGGCGGCGGTGGCGGCCAGGGACGACGCCCGCAAGCGGGCCCGGCTCGCCGCCGACCAGGCCGTGCTGGCCACCCGCCACGCCGAGCGGCTGGGCCGTCTGGCCGACCAGGCCGAACGGGAGGCCGGCCGGGCCAGGGCCACCGCCGCCGCGGCCATCGAGGCGGCCAGCGCGGCCCGCGAGCGCGCCACCCGCGCCGCCAAGGACCTCCGCGAGGCCGAGGACCGCATCTCCGCCGACCACTGACCCAGGGGCGCGGTAGGCTCGCCGGGACGAGCCGAGGAGGCCACGTGGGCGAGGCCAAGCTGGAGATCCACCCGCTGACCCGGGACCGCTGGGACGACCTGGCCACCCTGTTCGACCGCCCCGGCGACCCCAAGGGCTGCTGGTGCATGTTCTACCGGGTCCGCAGCCGCGAGTTCGAGCGGCTGTGGGGCAAGGGCGCCCGGGCCGCCTTCCGCGAGGTGGTCGACGAGGGCCCGCCGCCCGGCCTGCTGGCCTACCGTGACGGCACCCCGGTGGGCTGGTGCGCCGTCGCCCCCCGTGAGGCGTTCCCGCGGGTCCTCAACTCCCCCACCATCAAGCCGCTCGACGACACCCCCGACTGCTGGTCGATCGTCTGCTTCTACGTCCTGCGCAGCGAACGCCGGGGCGGGGTCGCCGCCGCCCTCCTGGACGCGGCCGTGGCCTTCGCTGCCGGCCACGGCGCGACCACGGTCGAGGGCTACCCCAAGGACACCGAGGGGACGAAGAAGCACGCCAACGAGATGTTCGTCGGCTCGATGTCGATGTTCACCGAGGCCGGCTTCAGCGAGGCCGGCCGCCGCTCCCCCACCCGCCCGATCATGCGCCGGGCCGCGGGCGCCAGGGTCAGCGGCCGCGGCGGGCGCGGAGGTAGTCGCTGACCACGTAGTCGCCGAGGCGGTCGGGGGACGGGGCGAACACGCGGCCGCCGTTGAGGCGGGCGATCAGGTCGACGAAGGCGACCAGGCGCGGGTCGTCGTCGAGCATGAACACGTTGATGGTGGCCCGGCGGCGGGTCAGCCGGGTGACCTCGGTCAGGGTCAGCTCGATGGTGCGCGGGTCGGGCGGGTAGTCGAAGATCGGGTAGCCGTCGGGCTCCAGGTGGGCGGTCGGCTCGCCGTCGGTGACGACCAGGACCACCGGCTCGGCCTCGGGGTGGCGGTCCAGGTGCCGGCCGGCCAGGACCAGGGCGTGGTGCAGGTTGGTCCCCTGGCCGACGGCCGCGTCCAGGTCGGGCAGGTCGGCCGGGCGGACGGTCCTGGCCAGCAGCGAGAACCCGATGACCTCGAGCGCGTCCTGCGGGTAGCGGGTCGAGACCAGGCTGTGCAGGGCCAGCGCGGTCGCCTTGGCCATCCCCCAGGTCTCCCGCAGCAGCATCGAATACGACTGGTCGACCAGGAGACAGACGGCGGCGCTTGTTCGGCGCTCCGTCTCCTCGACCTCGAAGTCTTCAGGAGCCAGGCGGACGCGTGCTCGATGCCGTCCCGGTTCATTCCGGGGGCGGTCCTCGCCCCCGAACCCCCCCGACCCCGCGCCCCGCAGGACGGCGTTGCGGACGGTGCGGACCACGTCCAGCGGTTCCTCGTCGCCGAAGACCCAGGGGCGGGAGGCGCCGGTGGGCTCGCCGGCCAGGCCGAGGCCGGCCACGTCGTGGTCGCCCCGGCGGCCCTCCTCGAGGCTGGAGAAGACCCGGCGGAGGGCGACGGCGCCGATGCGCCGGATCGCCTTGGGGCTCAGCTTGAGCTCGCCCTGCTCGCGGACCAGGTAGCCCTGCTCGGTCAGCTCCCGCTCCAGCCGGCGCAGGGTCTCGACGTCGTCGACGGCCGCCCGGCCCAGCGCCCGCTCGACCGCCTCCAGGTCGATGTCGTCGAGCGACGCCCCGGGGTAGCGCTGGCCGAGAGCGGATTCCAGCGATTCGAGATCGGCCAGCTCCTCCAGCGCCGAGGTGGCGTCGCCAAGTCCCAGTGGCTGCTCGCCGCCCATGGCCGCGCCCTGGTCCCACGACAGGTCGGGCCGGCGCGAGCGGAGCGAGCGGCCGAGCCGGTCCAGCTCGTACTGGAGCCCGAGGTCGCCCAGGACCGACTCGGAGAGGGCTGCCAGCTCGGCCCGCTGCTCGGGGGTGAGGGAGGCGGCCAGCCGGCTGGCCGCCGCGGCCCGGCGGGCCAGGGCGTCGACCAGCTCCTCCAGGTTGCGCGGGTTCTCGGGGAACATGTCGCCGTAGCGCTCCATGAACTCCTCGAACTGGCGCTGGGTGTCCTCGCCGCGGGCGTCGGCCTCGAGCATGGCGTTGAGGTCGGCCACCATGTCCCGGATGCGCTGGAGCTCCTCGGGGCTGGCCCCGGCCAGGGCGTCGCGCATCCCCTTGAACTGGGAGTCGAGCACCTCGCGGCGGAGCAGGTCGCGGATCTGCTCGTAGGTGGCGGCGGCCTCGGGCGAGCGCCACTGGTAGTCGGCCAGCTGGCGGACGGCCCGGGCCGTGTCGGGCGGGAGCTGGTCGAGCTCGGCCTCGGCCAGGCGGGCCGCGTCCGACGGGTCGGGGAACAGCGCCTGGCGCTCCTGTTCGACGGCCCGGTCGAGCAGCTCCCGGACCTGCTCGAGGGTGCCGTCCAGGCGGCCCCGCTCGCGCAGCTCCCGGCGCCGGTCGCGGGCCTGGCGGAGCAGGTCGCGCAGGCCCCTGGTGCCGGGCATGCCCTGGCGGAGCAGGTTGCGCAGGGCGTCGGCGGCCCGGTCCCCGGACAGGACCCGGTCCCCGAGCCGGTCCAGGGCCTTGGCCACGTCGAACGGTGGCTCCAGGGGGTCGGGCCCACCCCGCCAGGCCCCGTAGCGGTAGCTCATCCGCCGCCTGCCATTCGACAGGCTCTCCTCCGAGAACTCATCCGCCGTCTGCCATTCGACAGGCTCGCCTCCGAGATACTCATCCGCCGTACACCGTGCGGCCGGGCAGCTCCTCCTTGGCCAGGCGCTTGGACAGGTGGAGGCCCTCCATGGCGAACTCGAGGGCGGCCGCGGCCAGCCCGGGCGTCTCGGCCCCGTGGTCGTCGCCGAGGCGGCGCAGCAGCTGGGCCAGCCCCGGCACCGGACCGATCCGGGCCAGCAGGTCCCCCGCCGGGACCAGGTCGCCGGTCTCCACGGTGGCACCCTCGTCGAAGCGGTGCAGCAGCCCCGACAGGTCGGACCCGGCCAGGCGGGCCCGCCAGGTCTCGGCAACCGACCGGCGCAGCAGGTGCTTGAGCAGGTCCAGCTCGCGGCCCTCCTCGAGCTGGTCGAACTCGACCTTGCCGAGGGAGACGGGCAGGACGGCCCACAGGTCGGCCACCCTGGCCACCGCCACCTCCTCGCCGGTGACGGCGGCCCGGCGCACGGCCGAGGCCGCGACCGTCTCGGCGGCGGCGATGGCGAACCGGGCCGAGACGCCGGAGCGGGCGTCGATCTGGGGCGACTCGCGCACCGCCCGGGTGAACCGGGCGATGACCTCGAGCAGGTGGCCGGGGACGAGCGGGCGGCCGAGGGGCTGCTCGTCCCAGGCGAGCACGGCCTCCTGGCGGATCAGGGTCACCTCGTCGTCCAGGCGCAGCGGGTAGTGGGTGCGGACCTCGGCCCCGAAGCGGTCCTTGAGCGGGGTGATGATGCGGCCCCGGTTGGTGTAGTCCTCGGGGTTGGCGCTGGCGATCAGGAGCAGGTCGAGGGGCAGCCGCAGCTGGTAGCCGCGGACCTGGATGTCGCGCTCCTCGAGCACGTTGAGCAGCGCCACCTGGATCCGCTCGGCCAGGTCGGGCAGCTCGTTGACGCTGAAGATGCCCCGGTTGGTGCGGGGCACCAGCCCGTAGTGGACGGTCTCGGGGTCGCCGAGGGTGCGGCCCTCGGCCACCTTGATCGGGTCGACGTCGCCGATGAGGTCGCCGACGCTGGTGTCGGGGGTGGCCAGCTTCTCGCCGTAGCGCTCGGAGCGGTGGCGCCAGGCCACCGGCAGCTCGTCGCCCAGCTCGTCCAGCCGCCGCCGGCAGGACGTGCAGGTGGGCACGAACGGGTGGTCGTTGATCTCGCAGCCGGCCACCACCGGGGTCCACTCGTCCAGCAGGTGGTGCAGCGAGCGGATCAGCCGGGTCTTGCCCTGCCCGCGCTCGCCCAGGAGCACGATGTCGTGCCCGGCGAGCAGGGCCCGCTCCAGCTCGGGCAGCACGGTGTCGTCGAACCCGACGATGCCGGGGAAGCGTTCGCCTCCCTCGGCCAGCCGGCGCAGGAGGTTGTCGCGGAGCTCGTGCTTGACGGCCTTGTAGCGGTGCCCGGAGGCCCGGAGAGCAGCAAGGGTGGTGGGGGTCGGCGGGGTGGCGGTGGTCATGCGCGCCCTTCTGTCGCTTGTGGTGCAACGCCCATGGTGGCCCCGGTCGCACCATTGCGCACGCCGGCCCTAGGCTTCGGCGGCGCGGCGCCAGGCGGCCCGGCCGAGCTGGGTGAAGGCGCCGAGGAAGCGGCCGGTGAGATCGGCGGCGTCGTAGTCCTCGAGGACGGCGGCGACGGTGCGGGCGTCGAGGCGGCGGGTGCAGGCGGCCACGTCCAGCGGGACGTCGTCGCGGATGGCCATGAGCTCCCGGTTGAGCTCGTAGGTGGCCCGCTGGGTGACCAGGGCCTCGGCGACCCAGCCGCCGAGCAGCCGGGCGACCCCGGCCGGGTCGCCGAGGGCCTCCTCGACCGTCGGGTAGGCGGCCAGCAGCCGGGCGGCGGTGACGGCGCCGATGCCCTTGACCCCGGGCAGGCAGTCGCTGGCGTCGCCCCGCAGGGCCGCGAAGGCCGAGTAGGAGGCCGGGCCGACCCCGTAGCGGGCCCGCAGCCAGCTCGGCGAGACCTGCTCCATGCGGCCGCCGGTGACCAGGTAGAAGACCTGCACGGTGGGGGCGACCAGGGCGAAGGCGTCCTGGTCGCCGGTGGCCAGGGCGGCCGCGACCCCGCGCCGCCGAGCCAGGGCGGCCGCCGACCCGAGGACGTCGTCGGCCTCCAGCCCGGACGGCACGGCGACGCAGATCCCGAGCTGCCGCAGCAGGCCCGGGAGCTCGTCCAGCAGGTCGACCAGGGTGTCGTCCTTGGGCGGGCGGGCCGACTTGTAGCCGGGGTGGCGGTCCCGGCGCAGGGAGCGGATCGGGTCGTCGAACCCGACCACACAGGCGCTCGGCCGGGTCGCGGCACCGATCCGGGCCAGCATGCCCAGGACCCGCTGGCGGGCCTCCCCCGGTGGCGCCTCGGCCCCGCCGACGGCGTGGTAGGCGCGGTGGGCCAGCCCGTTGCCGTCGACGGCCAGCAGCACCGGCACCGGCCGCCGCGACCCGCGACCCTGGCGGCGCCGGCCTTCGGCCGCCGGCCGCGCCCGGGTCGCCGGGGCCTGCGTCTCGTCGGCGACCGGTTCGTCGAGCTCGAACAGCTGGGGGGACTCCGCGGCGGGTATGGGAGGCATGCGACAACGATCACCCTCGGACGCCAAGCGCGCAAGGTGCCGGTTCTCCGGTCCCGGTGGCGGCTTGGTAGATTGTGGCGATGGCAGGCAGCGTCCAGGTGGAGCAGGGTCGGCGACGCCGGCGTCGCCGGCAGGACTCCGAGCAGGAGATCCTGGTGGCGGCCGGGCGGCTGCTGCGCGAGCGGCCGTTCCGGGAGCTGACCGTGGACGACCTGATGGCCGCCACCAGCCAGTCCCGCACCGCCTTCTACCGCCACTTCACCGACCGCCAGGACCTGCTGGTCCACCTCGTCAGCGACCTCAACGAGGAGCTGTGGGAGATGAGCGCCGGCTGGCTCCGGGGCAGCGGCGACCCGCTGGTCGAGGGCCGGGCGTCCCTGGAGCGCCTGGCCGACGTGTACGCCGCCCACGGCCCCATGCTGCGGGCCATCGCCGAGGCGGCCAGCCACGACGCCGACGTCGAGGACGTCTACCGCAACCTGGTCCAGGGCTTCGTCGACGCCACCGCGGCCCGGATCCGCCGCGACGCCGCCGCCGGCCGGACCAGCCTGGCCCACCCCGACCATGTCGCCGCCGCCCTGGTCTGGATGACCGAGCGCCACCTGGCCGCCACGTTCGGCCGGGTCGGGGCCACCGACGCCGACCGCGCGGCCGCCCTGGAGACCCTCTTCACCATCTGGATGCGGACCCTGTACAGCCCCGACCCCAGGCCGGCCGGCGGGGGGTCCGGGGGGCGCAAGCCCAGCCCCCCGGAGGAGTAGGGCCGGCTGTGCGTGCGGTCACGATCTCCGACGGGCGGCTGGTGGCGGCCGAGCGGCCCGACCCGCAGCCGGGGCGGGGCGAGCTGCTGGTCCGGGTGGCGGCCGCCGGGATCAACGGCGCCGACCTGCACCAGGTGAGGGGGGCCTACCCGGCCCCGCCGGGCAGCCCGCCCGACATCCCCGGCCTGGAGCTGGCCGGCGAGGTTGCCGCCGTTGGGCCCGGCGTCTTCCGCTTCGGCCCGGGCGACCGGGTCATGGCCGTGGTCGGCGGCGGCGGGCAGGCCGAGCTGGCCGTGGTCCACGAGCGGACGGCGATCCCGGTCCCCGACGAGCTTGGCTGGGCCGAGGCCGGCGGGTTCCCCGAGGTCGTCACCACCGCCCACGACGCCCTGTTCACCCAGGCCGGCCTCGGCCTCGGCGACCGGCTCCTGGTCCACGGCGCCGCCGGCGGGGTCGGCACGGCCGCCGTCCAGCTGGGCGCCGCCGCCGGGGCCCGGGTCGTGGCCAGCGTCCGCAACCCCGGCCATCACCAGGCCGTGGCCGAGCTCGGCGCCGCCGTGGTCGCCGACCCCGCCCAGGCGTTCGAGCACGGACCCTTCGACGTGATCCTGGAGCTGGTCGGCGCCCCCAACTTCCCGGCCAACCTCGACGCCCTGACCACCGGCGGCCGCCTGCTGGTCATCGGGGTCGGCGCCGGGGCAGCGGTCGACCTCGACCTTCGCAAGCTGATGGCCCGCCGGACCCGCGTGCTCGGCTCTCACCTGCGCGCGCGCCCTCTGGAGGAGAAGGCCGACGCCGCCCGCCGGGTCGAGCACCAGACCCTGCCCCTGGTCGCCGACGGGCGCCTCCGCATCCCGGTGGCCGCCACCTTCCCCCTTGAGGAGGCCCAGGAGGCCTACGACCGCTTCACCGCCGGCGGCAAGCTCGGCAAGCTCGTCCTGGTCACTGGCTCGGCGTAGCCCCGGCCGACCTGGCCTCGGCCTGGACGCCGACCTGGCGCTTGAGCCGGCCCAGGATGGCCGAGATGCCGCGCAGGCGCAGGGGCGAGATCACCCGGTCGAGGCCGAGGGCGGTGTAGAAGCCGTTGGGCACGGCCAGGACCTCGGCCGCGGTGGCGCCGTTGAGGCCCTCGGACAGGATGCCGGCGAAGCCGCGGGTGGTCGGCGCCTCTGGCGGGGCGTCGAAGTGGATGGTCACCCGGTCGCCCTCGTCCAGCTCGGTGGCCAGGAAGAACGGCGTCTGGCACTCCGGCACCTGCTCCATCGCGTCCCGGTGGCCGGCCAGGCGCTCTGGCAGCGGCGGCACCCGTCGCGAGTAGTCCAGCAGCGCCTCCAGGCGCAGCTCGGCCGGGAGGTCGGCGAACTCCTCGACGATCTCGGCGAGCCGGGCCGGCATGGCCATCGGCTAGCCGACCGCCTTGAGGCGAGGGTCGGGGCCGGGCTCGCTGGAGCGCTCGATCGGCACCCGCACCGAGTTGCCCCACTCGACCCAGGAGCCGTCGTAGTTGCGCACATGGTGGAACCCGAGGAGCTGGCTGAGCACGAACCAGGTGTGGCTGGAGCGCTCGCCGATGCGGCAGTAGGCGACGATGTCGTCGTTGGCGCCGAGGCCGAGCTCACCCTGGTAGATGGCCCGCAGGTCGTCGGCCGACTTGAAGGTGCCGTCCTCGTTGGCCGCCCGCTTCCAGGGCACGTTGGCCGCGCCGGGGATGTGGCCGCCGCGCAGGGCGCCCTCCTGCGGGTAGTCGGGCATGGCCAGCAGCTCGCCCGAGTACTCGCCGGGCGAGCGCACGTCGACCAGCCGCCCGCCGAAGCGGACGTGCTGGAGGACCTGGTCGCGGAAGACGCGGATGACCGTGTCGTCGCGGTCCACCACCGGGTAGTCGGCCGGCTCGCGGCTCGGCACCTCGGTGGTCATGGGCCGGCCCTCCTCCACCCACTTCTGGCGGCCGCCGTCGAGCAGCCGGACGTCGTGGTGGCCGAACAGGGTCGACACCCACAGGGCGTAGGCGGCCCACCAGTTGAAGTTGTCGCCGTAGAACACGATCGTGGTGTGACGCCCGATGCCTTTGGACGACAGCAGCCGGGCGAAGCCCTCGCCGGTCACGTAGTCCCGCTCGACCGGGTCGTTGAGGTCCAGGTGCCAGTCGATCTTGACCGCGCCCGGGATGTGCCCGGTCTCGTACAGCAGCACGTCCTCGTCGGACTCGGCCACGACCAGGTTGGGGTCGTCCAGGTGGTCGGCCAGCCAGGCCGTTGTCACCAGGCGCTCCGGGTGGGCGTAATCGCCGAGCTTGGGGGCCGGGTCGAGCTCCGCCGCTGTGGTCACGGGTCCTCCTTGAGAGTGTTCGCCGGTTGTCGGCCCCCACGATAGCGCCGTCCCGTGAGAACCTTCCCCCGACATCATGGAGGAGGCCACATGCGCCTGAGCACGTTCGCGGGAACCGACGTCGGGCGGACCAGGTCCGGCAACGAGGACAGCTATGTCTGCGGCCGGACCGTGTTCGCGGTGGCCGACGGCCTCGGTGGCCACCAGGGCGGCGAGGTCGCCTCGGCGGCCGCGGTCGAGCCACTGGCCGCCCTCGACGGCCGCGAGTTCGCCGACCCCGCCGAGGCGGCCGAGGCCCTGGCCGGCGCCATCGCCAAGGCGAACTCGGCCATCCTCGACCAGGCCTCCGGCAACCCAAGCCTGTGGGGCATGGGCACCACCGTCACCGCCGCCGCCGTCGCCGGCGACCACCTCCAGCTCGCCCACGTCGGCGACAGCCGCGCCTACCTCCTCCGCGACGGCTCGTTCGGCCAGGTCACCACCGACCACACCGTCGTCGGCGAGCTCGTCCGCCGCGGCCGCCTCACCCCCGCCCAGGCCGCCGTCCACCCCGAACGCAGCATCCTGACCCGCGCCGTCGGCCTCGACCCCCGCATCCCCGTCGACACCCCCGACCCCATCGACCTCCGCCCGGGCGACCAGGTCCTCCTCTGCTCCGACGGCCTCACCGAAGCAGTTCCCGACCCCCAGATCGCCGAGCTCCTCACCGCCAACCCCGACGGCCACGCCGCCTGCCGCGCCCTCATCGACACCGCCAACAACGCCGGCGGCCCCGACAACATCACGCTCATCATCATCCGAGTCGAGTGACGCCCCCGCGGCCAGGCGCCGGCGATCCGCCGGGCGTGGAGATGCTGGTCCGGCTGGGGCGGCGGGAGGAGATCCCGGAGGTGCTGGCGCTGTGGCGCGAGGCTGGCTCGCCGCCGGCTACCACCACGGCACCCGGGCCGGCCGCTACCTCCGCAACCCTCTGAGCCCCTCCGCTGGCCGGGTCAGACCCGGCGGAGCACCGTGACCACCTTGCCGAGGATGCGCCCGTCGGGGCCGAACGGGATGGGCTTGTACTGCTTGTTGGCGGGGAGCAGGCGGACCCGGCCACCGTTGCGGGAGAAGTGCTTGATGGTGGCGCCGTCCTCGGTGCCGGGAACCAGCGCGGCCACGATGTCGCCGTTCTGGGCGTCGCGTTGCTCGCGGACCACGACGTAGTCGTTCTCGGCGATCTGGGCGTCGATCATCGAGTCGCCGCGCACCCGGAGCATGAACAGGTTGCCCTCGCCGACCAGCTGGCGGGGCAGCACGAAGTTCCCGTCGACCCGCTGCTCGGCCAGGATCGGCGACCCGGCGCGGATCTCGCCGACCAGCGGAACCGGGACGTTCGGGGACTCGCCCCGGAGCTGGATCGAGCGGTTCTTGCCGGCGTCGCGGCGGATCAGGTTCAGCGCCTCGAGCTTGTCGAGCCAGTAGCCCACCGTCCCGATGGAGCTGACGCCGATGGCCGCGCGGATCTCGCGCACCGTCGGGACCAGCCCTGTGGCCGCGTGCGACTCCCGGATGAAGTCGTAGATCTTCTGGCCGGTCGCGCCCAGCTCGCCGTTCGTCACCAGACCACCCATCCACCCACCCACTCGCCACGCGTCGGCTTCGGTCGGGATGCCCGTTGCGTCCCTTAATGCTGCACGCCCGAAGGGTGCGAGACAAGGGTATGCCGTCACCCCGACGAACCGGTGAAGCTTTCCACAGCCGGGAGCACGAACCGCATCGTCGTCCCCTGCCCAGGGGCGCTCGCGGCGGTGATCCGGCCGCCGTGCGCCTCGACCAGGCTCCTGGCGATGGCCAGACCGAGCCCGGCCCCGCCCGAGTCGGCCGACTTCACGAACCGGTCGAACACGTGCGGCAGGTCGCGGGCGTCGATCCCGGGCCCGGTGTCGGCGACGGTGAAGGCGACGCCACCCGGGGCGGGCTCGACCACGACCCGCACCGCCCCGCCCGACGGCGTGTGGCGGATGGCGTTGGTGAGGAGGTTGGCCAGGACCTCGCCGATCCGTACCGGGTCGACATCCACCTCGGGGACGGGGCCGGCGGCGCGACAGTCGAGCCCGACGCCGGCCCGGTCCGCCCTCGACCGGAACGCGGCCGCCGCGTCCTCGGCCAGGGCGGCCGGGTCGATCCGCTCCCGGTGGAGCCGCAGCACGCCGGCCTCGGCCGTCGACAGGGTCTGGAGGTCGTCGAGCAGCCGGGCCATCACCGCCGTCTCCTCGAGGACCGGGCCAAGGTGGGCCTCGTCGGGCGGGTAGACGCCGTCCAGCATCCCCTCGACGTTGCCCCGGATCACCGACAGCGGCGTCCGGAGCTCGTGGGCGACGTCGGCCAGCAGGGCACGGCGCTGGGTCTCGTTGGCCTGGAGCCGCTCCGTCATCTGGTTGAACGAGCTGGCCAGACGGCCCACCTCCCCGGGTCCCCGCACCTGGACCCGGGTCGAGTAGTCCCCTCCCGCGACCCGGTCGGCGGCCTCCATCACGTCCCCGATCGGTGCCGCCATCCGCCGCACGGCCCGCCCGGCCAGGAACGCCACCCCGAGCAGCCCCAGGATGATCAGCGGGAACGGCGTCCCCGACCAGCCCCTGCCCCCGCCCCCGGCCCGAACCCCCCGCCCCCGCCGGACCACCGCCACGCGAACCCGCCGGCCACGAAGAAGAACCCGAGGACCAGCGCCACCACCAGCCCCACCCGCCGCGGGAACCGCCGCGGCCCACTCCCCCAGGCAGGCGGGAACGGCTCCCCCTCCGGCCACCACGGCGGCCGCCGCCCAGGCCGGTACCCCCCCGGCGGGTGGCGGCGGTGGCGCCTCCCGGCCGGGCCCCTGTCAGGCATCGGCGAACCGGTAGCCGACGCCGTGGACGGTGAGGAGGTAGCGGGGGTGGCCGGGGGTTGGCTCGATCTTCTTGCGGAGGTTCTTGACGTGGGCGTCGACCGCCCGCTCGTAGGACTCGAAGGCGACGCCGTGGACCGCGTCCAGGAGCTGGCCCCGGGTGAACACCCGGCCCGGCTCGCGGACCATCGCGGCCAGGAGCTGGAACTCGGTCGGGGTGAGCTCGACCGGCCGGCCGCCGACCGCGACCCGCATGCGGGGCAGGTCGACCTCGACGTCGGCGACCCGCAGGACCTCGGCGCGACCGGACCCGGCCGCCTCGGTCCGCCGCAGGACCGCCCTGACCCTGGCCACGAGCTCCTTGGGGCTGAACGGCTTGACCACGTAGTCGTCGGCGCCCAGCTCCAGGCCGACGATCCGGTCGGTCTCGTCGCCCCGGGCGGTCAGCATCACGATCGGGACGTTGGAGACACGGCGCAGGCCCCGGGCCACGTCCAGCCCATCACGCCCGGGCAGCCCCAGGTCGAGGACGACCAGGTCGGGCCGGGACCGCCGGGCCTCGGCCAGCGCCACGTCCCCGTCCCCGGCGACCGCCACCTCGAACCCGGCGTGCTCGAGGTAGTCCCGCACCAGCCGGGCGATCTTGCTCTCGTCCTCGACGACCAGGATCCTCTTCACGGTTGGCCTCCCAGCTCGCCCGAAGCCTGACGAGGCGGCGGGGCGGAGGCAACCCTCCGCCCCGCCCGGCGCCTGGTCGGGCGCCGGTCCAGCTCGTCCCGGCTAGACGGTCCCGGGGTCGGTCGGGGTCTCCCGGGTGGCGCTCCCGCTGGGAGTGTCATCCGGACCGGCCGGCGTCCCGGGCTGCTCGTGCAGGCGCCGGTGGTACTCGTCGAACGCCGCCGGGCCGCCGCCCCATGGGCCGGGATGGCCGTACCCGCCCGGGCCTCCGGGACCGCCCGGGCCCCAGCCACCAGGCCCCCACCAGCGGGGACCGCCCCAGCGGCCGCGGAAGAACGCTCCACGCACCAGCAGCACGATCCCGATGATGAACAGTGGGAACAGGATCAGCCCGAACGGGAACCCGAACCCTCGGCCGTAGCCGTACCCGTAGCCGTGCCCGACGACCCTGACCACCTGGGCGCCGCTCTCGCTGTGGGCCAGGTCCCGCGAGATCCCCTCGTCGACCCCGGCGTTGAAGGCCGCGAACCCGATCCCGACCATGGCCACGATGGCGAGGATCACCGCCCCGACCACCATCGTCCGTCGCATCACATTCCTCCTCGTCTGACGGCGTTGCTTCGGTCGTTCCCGATACTGCCGTCGCGCCGTGAAGGAGTTGTGAACGCCCGGCGGAGGCCTCACGGAGCCCGGTCCCGCAGGGATCAGCCGCCGGCTGTCTCCGCCTGGGCTCGGGCGATGATGGACTCGACCACCTCGGTCTTGGCGTCGGCGTACTGCTGGACATAGGTCCAGTCGCGCTCGCTCAGCTCACGCTTGACCCGCTGGTAGTGCGCCCGCTCGTCCGGGCGGCCGCGCAGCCGGTCGCGGAAGACGAGGTACCGCTCGATCTCCGGGCAGCCGGGCGAGTAGACATGGAGGTTGATGTTGGTGTCCGGCCCTTTGAAGCAGCGGTGCTGGTACCACTCTGGTTCCCGGATGACCAGCACGTAGCCGGCCGCCTCCAGGTCCGGGACATACGACGGCTCGTCCGAGGAGTCGGGCACGACCAGCAGGATGTCGATGATCGGCTTGGCGGCCAGCCCCGGCACCGAGGTCGACCCGATGTGCTCGAGCCGCACCACCCGCTGTCCCAGCACCTCGTTGATCCGCTGCGCCTCGCGCTGGAACAGGCGGGGCCACTCGGGGTCGTAGTCGACCACCTGGATCTTCCCCGTCAGCCTGGGCGGCTCCACCACCCAGGCCGTCCGCAGGTCCTGTTCGGTCATCGGCTCTCGACGTGGTCCGGCACGGTCGGACATCGGGTTGCTCCTCGGCGGTTGCAGGTGCGCCGCCTCCAGCATGTCTGATCGGCGGGACCGATGAGCCCGGACGGGCGGCGGCGTTACATCTGGCGAGAGGCCACAGGCGATTAACGATCGGGAGGTCGAGATGCTGCTCGAGAAGAGGAACGCGATCATCTACGGGGCCGGCGGCGGGATCGGCGGTGGGGTCGCCCGGACCTTCGCCCGCGAGGGCGCCAGGGTGTTCCTGGCCGGCCGCACGGCCGAGCCCATGGAGGCGGTCGCCGCCGACATCCGGTCCGCCGGCGGGTCGGCCGAGCTGGCCGTCCTCGACGCCACCGACGAGCGGGCGGTGGACGCCCACGTCGAGGCCGTCGCCGCCCAGGCCGGCAGCATCGACGTGTCCTTCAACCTGATCTCGCGTGGGGACGTGCAGCGGACGCCCCTTGTCGACATGAGCACCGACGACCTGCTCCGGGCCGTGGTCACCGGGCTGCGGTCGAACTTCATCACCGCCAGGGCGGCGGCGCGCCGGATGCTCGAGCAGGGATCCGGCGTCATCCTCCACCTGAACAGCGCCTCGGGGGCGGCGGCGATGCCCGGGATGGGCAGCACCGGACCGGCCGACGCGGCCACCGAGTCCTTCATGCGCTACCTGGCCGCCGAGCTCGGCCCCCAGGGCGTCCGGGTGCTCGGCATCCACACCGCCGGGGTGGCCGAGACCCTGACCCAGGCGGGCCTGGACGAGGTCGGCGGTGAGGGCATGCCCGACCCGGAGACGGTCGAGCAGATGATCGCCGGAGCGGCCATCCTGCGCCGCGCTCCCCGCCTGGCCCAGGTCGCCGACGTGGCGGCGTTCCTCGCCTCCGACCGGGCCAGCGGCATGACCGCCACCATGGCCAACGTGACCTGCGGCCTGGTCGCCGACTAGGTCCGACCAGTGACCCGCGGGTCCGCCGCCGCCGCGCCCCGCGGACTACTGTGGCCGCGGACCCGCCCCCAACCGGAGCGACCCTCATGTCCCGATCCAGCACCACCGCCGGCGACGAGGCGGGCTTCGGTGAGCTGGTGCAGCGCCACCGGCGCGAGCTGCACCTGCACTGCTACCGGATGACGGGCTCCTTCGACGAGGCCGAGGACCTGGTCCAGGAGACCTTCCTGCGCGCCTGGCGCAAGCGGGACAGCTTCGAGGGAGGCCCCGGGTTCCGGGCCTGGCTCTACCGGATCGCGACCAACGCCTGCCTGGACGCGCTCCGGAGCAGCCGGCGGCGGCCCAGCACGGTGCAGTCGTTCGCCGAGGTCCCGTGGCTCCAGCCCTACCCCGACCGGCTGCTGGACGAGCTGGCGCCGAGCGACACCCAGCCCGACGCCGTTGTCGTGGCCCGCGAGACCATCGAGCTGACCTACCTGGCGGTGATCCAGCTCCTGCCGCCCCGGCAGCGGGCGGTCCTGATCCTGCGCGACGTGCTCGACTGGTCGGCCGTCGAGACCGCGGCCATGCTCGAGATGAGCGTGGCCGCGGCCAACAGCGCCCTCCAGCGGGCCCGGGCCACCCTCCGGCGGCGGCTGCCGGGGCGTCCGTCGGAGTGGTCGGGCTCGGAGCCGAGCCAGGAGGAGCGCCTCCTCCTGGAGGCGTTCATCGACGCCCACGAGCGTGCCGACGCCGCCGCCGCGGCCGCCCTGGCGCGGGACGACATCCGGGTCACCATGCCACCGCACCCCTGGTGCTTCGAGGGGCTGGAGGCGATCCGGCCGATGCTGGAGGAGGGGCTCACCGGCCCCGGCGAGTGGCGCCTTGTGCCCACCTGGGCCAACCGCCAGCCGACGGCCGCCAGCTACCTGAAGGCACCCGGCGACACCGAGTTCCGGGCCTTCAAGCTCGACGTCCTGCGCGTCGAGGGCGGGCGCATCGCCGAGATCACCACCTTCGGCGCCACCCTGTTCCCGGCGTTCGGCCTTCCGGCGACCCTCTGACCCGCGGCTCAGCCCGGGGCGGTCCGCCTGGCCATGTGGTAGCGCCGCCACGGCGTATAGCCGACGCGGGTGTAGAACCGCTCCCGCCGGGTCCAGCCGATGTGGCAGGCGTGGGTCCCCGCGTCCCGCAGCAGCTCCGACGCCCTTGCCACCATGGCGCTCCCGACCCCGGCACCGCGGGCCTCGGCGGCCACGCCGACACAGCCGATCGTGCCCGCGCCCGGGCCGAGCAGCGGCTCGTAGATGGTCGCCCCGGGCGGCCCACGGAACAGCAAGGTGCCGGCAACGGCTCCCGCCCGGTCTCGAGCGACCAGCACCGAGGAGTCCAGCCGCTCGAACCACCCGACCCAGTCCGGAAAGGCCGCCGCCTCGAACGCCATCACCTCCGTCCGCTCCGGCCCGGCCATCACCTCGATCGAGACGCCGGCCCGTCCGGCCCGCTCCCCCACCCCGGCCGGCGCCTCGTACCCGCGCAGGTCGGCCACCAGGTCGATCACCGTGTGGTCGAAGCCCCATCCCCGCGCCCGGAAGAACCCGACCGCCCCCGGCAGGTTGTCCGGCACCCCTGGCCAGATGTAGTCGTTCCCACCGCCGCCAAGCGCCACCGTCGTGGCCCCGAGCTGGCCGAGCCGCGCCATCCCGGCGTCCAGCAACCTCGTGCCAACACCCCGCCGCTGGTACGCGGGGTCGACCACCAGCAACGGGATGCTCCCTGCCGGGTCGACAGCGACGATCCCCACCCCGCGACCGGCCAGGTCCACCGGGTCGACAGCCACCCTGTCCATCCCGCGACCGGTGCGGTCGTCCTCGCCAGGTCCGCTGCCGCGGAGGGTCCCACCGTCCCCTCGTTCGGCGACCAGCCCCTCCTTGACGAGGTCCAGCGCGTCCGGCGGCAGCGGCCACACCGACCCGAGCGCCGCCTCCCAGAGCCGTCCCAGCAGCGGCCGGTCCCGTTCCGGGTCGAGCGGCCGGACCCGAAAGCTCTCGCCCATACTGGAAGCCTACGGCCGGCCGGTAGCAACCGGGCGCCGGAAGCCGAGCGGGGTGCCGGCGGCTGGCCGGCATCCCGCTCGGGTCTACGCAGGCGAGTCGCGCCCGGCGCCTGGGGTCAGCTGCACCCGCTGGTTGTGCCGCAGGACTCGCAGACGAAGCAGGAACCGGCCGGGCGCATACGGACCCCGCAGGTCGAGCAGTAGGGCGCGTCGACCGCGGCCATGCCCGGGGTGAACGCCGGGGCCTGGGAGACAGGCGCCGGAACCGCCGCCGGTGAGACGGCCGGGGTAGCCAGGGGAGCCGGGGTCGGCTGGGCCTCGTCCCGGGCCGGGGCGGGCGCCGGGTCGTCGGCGGCCTCGGCCAGGACGGGCTCGGCGGTGCCGTTGACCTCGGCGGTGCGCTCGGCGGTGGTCTTGATCCCGAGCGCGTGGCGGGTCTCGACGTCCAGGTAGTCGATGGCCAGCCGGCGGGCCAGGTAGTCGACCAGGCTCTGGGCGATGCGGATGTCCGGGTCGTCGGTCATGCCGTTGGGCTCGAAGATCATGTTGGTGAACTTGGACACCAGCGCCTCCAGCGGCACCCCGTACTGCAGGCCGACGCTGACGGCGATGGAGAAGGCGTCCATCACGCCCGACAGGGTCGAGCCCTGCTTGGAGACATTGACGAAGATCTCGCCCAGCCCGTCGTCCGGGTAGGAGCCGGCGGTCAGGTACCCCTCGATGTCCCCGACCCGGAACGAGGTCGTGCGGGACGGACGCTGCTTGGGGAGGCGCTTGCGCACCGGCGCCTGGGCGACCTCGATGACCGCGCCGGTGTCGGTGGTGATCTTCTTGTCGGCGGACAGCGGCTGGCCGACCTTGCAGTTGTCGCGGTAGATGGCCAGCGCCTTGAGGCCGAGCTTCCAGCCTTCGACGTAGGCGTGCTCCACGTCCTCGACGGTGACGTGCTCGGGCATGTTCACCGTCTTGGAGATGGCCCCGCTGAGGAACGGCTGGGCCGCGGCCATCATGCGGATGTGACCCATGTAGTGGATCGGCGCGTCGCCCATGGCGCAGTCGAACACGTCGTAGTGCTCGGCCCGCAGCGCCGGCGCGCCCTTGACCGAGTTGTTCTCGGCCACGTACTCGGTGATCGCCTGCACGTGCTCGTCGGCGTAGCCGAGGGTCCGCAGCGCTCGCGGCACCGTCTGGTTGACGATCGACATCGACCCGCCGCCGACCAGCTTCTTGGTCTTGACCAGGGCCAGGTCGGGCTCGATCCCGGTGGTGTCGCAGTCCATCAGCAGGCCGATGGTCCCGGTCGGGGCGAGCACGCTGGCCTGGGCGTTGCGGTAGCCGTGCTCGGTGCCCAGCTCGATGGCCTCGTCCCAGGCGGTGCGGGCGGCCTCGAACAGGTCCGTCTGGACCAGCGCTTCGTCGATCTCGTCGACGGCCGCGCGGTGCTTGCCCATCACCCGCAGCATCGGCTCGCGGTTCTTCGGGTAGCTGGCGAACGGCCCGGTCACCTGCGCGATCCGGGCGCTGGTCCGGTAGGCGTGCCCGGTCATGAGGGCGGTGATCGACCCGGCCCAGGCCCGTCCGCCGTCGGAGTCGTACGCCTTGCCGAGCGCCATCAGCAGCGCCCCCAGGTTGGCGTAGCCGAGCCCGAGCTGCCGGAAGTCCCTGGCGTTCTGGGTGATCCGCTCGGTCGGGTAGGAGGAGTTCCCGACGATGATCTCCTGGGCCAGGAACACGATCTCGACCGCGTGCCGGAACGCCGCCACGTCGAAGTGGCCGTCGCTGCCGAGGAACCTGAGCAGGTTCAGGCTGGCCAGGTTGCAGGCCGAGTTGTCCAGGTGCATGTACTCCGAGCACGGGTTGGAGGCGTTGATGCGGCCCGACTCGGGCGTGGTGTGCCAGTCGTTGATGGTGGTGTCGTACTGCATGCCCGGGTCGGCGCACTCCCAGGCCGCCTGGGCGATCTCGCGCATCAGGTCGCGGGCCCGGAGCGTCTCCATCGCCCGCCCGTCGAGCACGGTCTTGAGGTCGAAGGTGGCGTCGTCCTCATAGGCCCGCATGAAGTCGTCGTTGACCCGGACCGAGTTGTTGGCGTTCTGGTACTGGATGCTGATCGAGTCGCGGCCGTCCAGGTCCATGTCGAACCCGGCGTCGCGCAGCACCCGCGCCTTGTGCTCCTCGCGGGCCTTGCACCAGATGAAGTCGCGCACGTCGGGGTGGTCGACGTTGAGCACGACCATCTTGGCCGCCCGCCGGGTCTTGCCACCCGACTTGATGGTCCCGGCCGATGCGTCGGCCCCGCGCATGAACGACACCGGCCCCGAGGCCTCGCCGCCGTTGCCCAGCTGCTCCCTGGACGAGCGGATGGTCGACAGGTTGATGCCCGACCCCGACCCGCCCTTGAAGATCATGCCCTCCTCGACGTACCAGTTGAGGATCGACGGCATGGTGTCCTCGACCGACAGGATGAAGCAGTTGTGAATGCGGACATTGTTGGAGAGGTACTCGCCGCTGTCGGTCTGGATGTCGAAGACGGGCTGCATGCCGCGGTCCTCGATGGCGACGATCTCCTCCTCACGCAGCGACGGGCAGGCCTTGCCGTCCAGCTCCAGCGAGGCGTCCAGGGTGGTCGCCTTGCCGGCCGACAGGAAGCCGACCTTGGAACGGAACGCCGACCGCTCCGAGCGCATGCTGATCTGCACCTCGAAGAGGTCGGAACGGTCGGGACGGGGATCGGCCTTGCGGAGCCGACGCGAGTAGATGCCGAGCCGCAGGAGCAGCAGCTGGATGTCCTCGGTCCAGCGCTTGCTGATGACAGCGAAGGCCACGCGCCCGCTGCCGCCCTGCACGGTGACGTACCCGTCGGCCTGGAAGAGGCTGCGGAGATAGGCGGCGACGGCCTCGTTGGGGGCGTTCCAGAGCCTGGCCGGCACGCGCAGCTCGTGCCGCCGAGCCAGCAGGCCCCAGGACTCCACGAACGGACGCAGGACCTCGCCGTAGAGTCGGACGCGGCGGCCGGTGAGCGTGGCGGCGGCGGTCTCGAACGTCCTGACGTGCTGGTGGACGTCGGGGAAGACGACTTGTAGGTGCCGCTGCACCCAGTCGTACTCCTCGTCGGTCACGGTCTGGAACTCGATCGTCAGGGAGGTGTTGGTCCCGGTCTCGTACTGGCCAACGAACCCGTCCGCCTGCAGCCAACCGGCGAGCGCGGCCTCGGACGCCTCCCTGGTGACCGGCTCGGTGCGGACCAGGGTCGCCGTCCCGCCGCCAGCCTCAGCCCGCCGCTCGACAGTGGCAAGGGGGCCGACCAGGTCGTCGGCGGAGCCGCGGTGCGGGTACAGGTGCAGGCGCATGCCCGGACGGAGCTGGTCGACCCGCAGCCACGCGCCCACGGACCGCCGCTCGGACACGGCGTAGACCAGGTGGTCGGCGGTGGCCTCGACGAACGAGCCGTTGCGGAGGAGCACCCGGTACACCCGCTTGTCGCCGTTGGCCTTGACCGCCCGCACCCGGGTTTCGCCGTGGGCGTCGTAGACGACCGTCCCGATCGCCCGACGCTCGACCAGCTCGCCGATCGGGACCATGCCGGTCGGGGTGCTGACCAGCGCGTCGTACGGCTGACAGGCCGAGCACTGCGGCTCGGGCTCGACCCCGACGTTGAACCAGACCGGCGAGTTGAAGGCGGCCTTCTGGTTGACCAGCAGGTGGGTCAGCTCGGCCTGGAAGGACGCTGCGTCGGAGTCGGTGGCGAAGTAGCCGTCCTCGCCGCCCCAGCGCGTGATGGTACCGGCGACCCTGTCCACCATCTGGCGTACCGAGTGCTCGCGCTGCGGGGTGCCGAGGGGGCCGCGGAAGTACTTCTGGGCGACGATGTTGGTGGCGTTCTGCGACCAGCTGAGGGGGAACTCGAGGTCGCGCTGCTCGAAGGCGGTCGTGCCATCGCGCCAGTTGGTGATGACGGCGTCCCTGCGCTCCCAGGTCAGCTCGTCGTAGGGGTG
>Ga0207675_100000230_pt1 | contig 52816 bp, 54 predicted proteins | sample KBSSwiS42_FD_184305 | JGI IMG/M metagenome (GOLD analysis project Ga0207675, IMG submission 184305) | Switchgrass rhizosphere microbial communities from Kellogg Biological Station, Michigan, USA - KBS Switchgrass S4-2 (SPAdes) (version 2) | ecosystem: Host-associated > Plants > Roots >...
ACATCGGGCTCGTCATCGGCGCGCAGGCGTTCCAGGCATCGCCTTCCAAGCACGCGCCTGCGGTCGTGCTTGCGCTCATTCCGAACATCGCCGAGTGGGCGAAGACGCAGATCGACGGCGCGCTCGCGGCGGCGGGAACGTCGGCCTCGACGGTCGGGATGGCCAAGCTCGCCGGCACCGGCGTCCTCTACTCCGGGCTCGAATCGCTGGGCGGCGGCTCGGTGCTCGCGGGGATGGTGCTGGGCGCGATGGCGGTGTTCATCATCGAAAGCCAGATGCGGCGCGCCGCGGCATGGGCCTTCGCCGGGGCGATCCTCGCGTACGTCGGCCTGATCCACGGCGCGCAACTGGGTTGGGCCGTATCGCCGATGGTCGCGTTGGGCTACGCGCTGTTCGGCGTGACGTGCCTCGTGCTCGGCGCGGGACGTCCCGACGCGCTCACCGCAAAAGCGTGACCCCTCACCCCAGCCCTCTCCCCGCCGGGGAGAGGGTGCCCGTCAGCGCCGGTCCTAATCGAGCGCCGCCAGCGCGCGCTTCGAATCGGAGACCCAGCCGAAGATCCCGCCCTGGGCCTTGATCATCGCGAGCGCGGCGCGCTGGAACTCCGGAAAGTACGAGCCCACGCAATCCTCGAGCACCACGCAGTCGAAGCCGCGGTCGTTCGCCTCGCGCACGGTGGTGTTCACGCACACCTCGGTGGTGACGCCGCACACGATGAGCGAACGGATGCCGCGGTTGTGTAGAACGTGGTCGAGCTGCGTCGCATGGAACGCGCCCTTGCCGGGCTTGTCGATGACGACTTCGCCGGCGATCGGAGAAAGCTCGGGAACGATGTCGTGACCGTGCTCGCCGCGCACGAGGATGCGTCCCATCGGACCGTGGTCGCCGATACGCTTGTCGCCGCGTCCGCGGACAATCTTGCTCGGCGGACAATCGGCGAGGTCCGGGCTGTGCCCCTCGCGCGTGTGGATCACCATCATCCCGATGCGGCGCGCGGAGTCGAGCATGCGCCGGCACGGCGCGATCACCGCCTGCAGCGGCGTGACGTCGTTGCCGAGCGCCTCGCCGAAGCCGCCCGGCTGCACGAAGTCGCGCTGCATGTCGATGATGACGAGCGCGGTGCTCGCGGGATCGAACTCGAACTCGTACGGCTCGGCGTCGATCGATTTGCGGCTCATACGCGCCTCATTCCTCATTATTGCTTCGTGAGCTCCGTGCACGAAGCAACGCGCGCCGCGGCCGACGCGCGCAGGTAGCAAAGCTCGATCCGGTTGGGCGCGATCACCGTGCCCAGCGTGTAGCCGTCGTCGTCGGCCATCATGATCGTGCCGTTGCGCGCAACGACGGCGACCACTTTCTCGCTGCTGCGCGCCGAGGAAAAGGTGCCGGAGAAGCGGCGACCCTCCTGCTTGTCGACGACCAGCGTGAACGGCACGCTGCGCATCTGCGGGTCTTTCGGCTTGGCCGCGGGATGATGCGGGTTGCCGCCGCCGTACACGATCGATTCGCTTTCGCCTTTCCAGGTGCCGCGAAGGTCGGGAATCGAAGTTTGCGCCGCGCAAGGCAGTGCGGCCAGCAGTGCGAACGAGGCGATTGCCGCGGACCTCGACATGGCGGTCTCCTTCACCTGGCGAAGTGCAAAAATTTGCACGAAAGGGTGGCGCGCCCGACAGGATTCGAACCTGTGACCCTTGGCTTCGGAAACCAATACTCTATCCAACTGAGCTACGGGCGCGAACCGTCTATTGTAGCGTTCGCGCCGCGATGCCGTCCATCGCGGTTCCGCGGGACGAGGCCGGGACGGTATAATCGCGCGCTTGAAGCCGGCGGCCGCGCCGGCGGATTCCACGCCCAACCACCGCGACCATGACCGAAGAGCATTCCTCCCCGATCAAGACCCCGAAGCAGCTCGTCATCGTCGTTCTCCTCGCGTTCATCGTTCCGATCGCGGTCGCGGTGATGATCTCGCAGCTCGTGACCAGCGGCGAGCATGGAGCGGGCGAAAACGAGAACATCGTCCTGTCGCGCATCCAGCCGGTCGGCTCCGTCGTGATCGCCGAGGCCAGCGCACCGAAGGGCACGCAGAGCGGCGAGCAGGTTTACGGGACGGTCTGCAAGACCTGCCATGAGGCCGGTCTCGCCGGTGCGCCCAAATTCGGCGACAAGGCGGCGTGGGCGAAGGTGATCGCCGAGGGCGACAAGGTTGCATTCACGCACGCGATCGGCGGCTTCAAGGCGATGCCGGCCAAGGGCGGCAACAGCGATCTGACCGACGATGAAGTCAAGCGCGCCGTCGCGTTCATGGCGAACAAGGCAGGCGCCAATTGGACCGCGCCCGCGGTGACGGCAACCGCCGCCGCGCCGGCTGCCGCCCCGGTTGCGACGGCCGCTGCAGCGACGCCGGCATCAGCCGCAGCGGCTCCCGCCGCTGCGCCGAGCGCAGCGTCCGCTGCGGTTGCGACTGGTCCCGCGGACGGCAAGAAAACGTACGAGGCCACTTGCATCGTTTGCCACGGCGCCGGCATTGCCGGTGCGCCGAAGTTCGGCGACAAGGCCGCATGGGCGCCGCGCATCAAGACGGGAACAGACGCATTGATGAATGCCGCATTGCACGGCAAGGGCGCCATGCCGCCGAAGGGCGGCAATACGACGCTGTCGGATGCCGATGTCAAGGCTGCCGTGACCTACATGGTCGCTGCGGTGAAATAACGTGGCCGATTAGTCAGCACGAAAAGCTTCGGGCGGCCGCGCGCTTTTCGTGTAGAAACGGCACGAAGCGCGCCGATCGCGGTCGGCTTCGCCGAAGCTCAGTAGCGCGCGTATGCGAATTGACCGCCCCAGCGAGCGAATGCGCTCATCGAAGGCTGTCAGCGTGCTTGCGCGTTACTGAACGGCCGCGCAGCGGCTTATGATCGACGCGCTTCCTGCCGTTTCCGGGGGGAAGCGCGCGGCCGCCCGAAGCTTCCCCCTCTGACTGCCTTCGGGACAAAAACACGGAGCGCGCAGCGCGCAGTGTTTTCGTCACGCGGTTCGGTCACGTTCGTAGTGCTGCCTTCAGCGACTTAAGGCGCGCACTTCCCGCCGCCTTCGCCGCCGCGGCTTCGTCGGCCGGCAAAGGCGTATCCGCGTAGCGCAGGTCCTCCTGCGCGAGCTCAGCGATGAACCGCGACGGCATGCACGTCACGCGCTCGCCCGCGCGCTTGCGCGTCCGGCACCAGGACAGATGCAGGCTTTGCTGCGCGCGCGTGACGCCGACGTACATGAGCCTTCGCTCCTCGTCGACGTCGCCGGCATCGACCGCCTCGCGATGCGGCAGCACGCCTTCTTCCAGCCCAACCAGGAACACGTGCGGGAATTCGAGACCCTTCGCCGCGTGCAGCGTCGACAGCCGGACCGCGTCCACACCCTCGCCGTCGCGGCCTTCGAGCATCGTGATGAGCGCAACGGTCTGCGTCAGCTCGAGCAGATTGCGCTCGTCGGTTTCCCCTTTGCGCGCGAGCCAATCGACGAATTCGCGGACACTCTTCCCGCGGATTTCGGCGTCGCGCTTGTCGAGCGTGTCGGTCAGCCAGGCTTCATAGCCGGTCGCCGCCAGCAACTCGTTGAGCAGGCGGCCCGCCGGCTCGCGCTCGGCGCGAAAGCGCAGATGGTTGACGAGCATGCAAAACGCGTGCAGCGTCTCCCGCTGTTTCGCAGGAATGAGCGCCGCGAGCTCGGGAGCGAACGCCGCCGCAAAAAGACTATCCTTGCGCGCGGCGCTCAGCTCGGACAGCCGGGCAAGCGTGGTCTGCCCCACGCCGCGCTTCGGCGTCGTCACCGCGCGCAGGAACGCGGGATCGTCGTCGTCGTTGGCGATGAGCCGCAAATAAGCAACGATGTCCTTGATCTCGGTGCGATCGAACAGCGATTGCCCGCCGGAGATATCGTAGGGGATCCCCTGCGCGCGCAGCGCCGTCTCGAACACGCGTGCCTGGTGATTGCCTCGATAGAGAACCGCAAAGTCGGAAAACTTGGCGCGCCGCTCGAATTTCAGTGCGCAGATGCGGTGCAGCACGGACTCGGCCTCGGCCTCGTCGTCGGCCGCCGGCGTCACCCGGATCGTGTCGCCTGTGCCGAGGTCGCTCCACAGCCGTTTGTCGAACAGCTTGGCATTGTTGGCGATGAGCGCGTTGGCCGAACGCAGGATGCGCACGCTCGACCGATAGTTCTGTTCGAGCTTGACGACCGTAAGCTCCGGATAATCGCGCGGCAGCGCCGCGAGATTGTCCAGCGTCGCGCCACGCCAGCCATAGATCGCCTGGTCGTCGTCGCCCACGCACGTGAACGGTGTCGACGCACCAACCAGCGCGCGCAACAGCCGGTATTGCGCCGGATTGGTGTCCTGGTATTCGTCGACCAGCACGTGCGCGCACCGCGCCTGCCAGCGTGACGCCGCGTTGCCGTCGCTTTCCAGCAAGGCCAGCGGCCTCACGATGAGATCGTCGAAGTCGACGGCCTGGTAGGCGGCCAGCGCTTCGCCGTAATTTGCATACGCGCGCGCCGCGGCAAGCTCGTCATCGTTGCGCGCCGACGCGAGGGCGGCCGCCGGCGCGATGAGCGCATTCTTCCATGCGCTGATCCGCCATTGCGCGGCCCGCGCGCGTCCGCGGTCTGCGGTAGCGACGAGCTCGGCGACGATGGCTTCCAGATCGGCGGGATCGAAGATCGAGAAGCGGGGCGTAAGGCCGCATGCCTTCGCTTCGCTGCGCAGGATCTTAAGTCCCATGGCATGAAACGTCGCGATCGTGACCCTGGCGGCAAGCTCGCTCTTGCCTTGCGCCTTGAGAAGCGCCTGCGCGCGCTCGCGCATCTCGCGCGCCGCCTTGTTGGTGAACGTGATCGCGACGATCCGCGCGGGATCGGTACCGTGCTCGATCAGATGCGCGATCTTGGCGGTGATGACGCGGGTCTTGCCGCTGCCGGCGCCGGCGAGCACCAGCAACGGGCCTGCGCAATGGCGGACGGCCTCGCGTTGCGGTGCGTTAAGGGGAAAGGACACGCAGCGGTACGGTAGAATCGCGCCAATTCTAACAGCGCGACCCAATACCAACATTTAGATGGCGCTCTACGCAATCGGCGATATCCAGGGCTGCCACGCCGAATTCTGCCAGCTGCTCGACCTCATCGGTTTCTCGCCCGACGCCGACCGCTTGTGGCTCGTCGGCGACCTGGTCAATCGCGGGCCCGATTCGCTGTCCGTGCTGCGCGAAGTGATCGCGTTGGGCGACGCGGCCGTGACCGTGCTCGGCAATCATGATTTTCATCTGCTGACGATCGCCGCCGGCCACCGCAAGCCGCATTCCGACGACACGCTCGATCCCATTCTCGCCGCCAAGGATCGCGACGCACTGCTCGGATGGCTTGCCGCGCGGCCGCTGGTGGCGGTCGAGGGCGAGCTCGCGATGGTGCACGCCGGCTTCCTGCCGTCGTGGACCGTGGCCACGGCGCTCATGCTGTCGCGCGAGGTGCAGGCGATGCTCGCGAGCGATCGCGCCAATGAATTCCTGGGCGTGCTGTACGGGGACGAGCCCAGACAATGGCGCGAGGAGCTCGAAGGCTTCGATCGCCTGCGCATCGCCGTCAACGTGTGCACGCGGTTGCGCTTCTGCACCGCCGACGACACGATGGACCTGAACGAAAAGCGCGGACGCGAAAGCGCCCCCGAAGGTTTCCAGCCCTGGTTCGCGCATCACAACCGGCGCACAGCCGGTGTTACCGTTGTCTGCGGCCATTGGTCCACACTCGAGCTCATGCTGGCGCCGAACGTGCTGATGCTCGACTCGGGATGTGTGTGGGGTGGGACCCTTACCGGCGTGCGACTGCCGGATCGGAGGTTGTACCAGATTCCTTCGCATTCGCCGGTGCAGCCAAAGCCGTTCGGATAGAGATTTCGGCGGCGCGTGCGAGGTCGCGCCGATGTCGCGCGCGCGCAGCCAACGCGGGCCGCGCGATCAACGCAACGGTCAGCGCGCGTTCGCCGCAGACGCGCCAGAACGACTCCGTGAACGACCTGTCGCCGACGTATTCCGGCGCGAGCGAGAGATTGCCGTCCGGCGTCTGATAGCGAATGGCCACCGGCTGCACATGGCCTTCCGCCTCGACGATCGGCTGCAGCAGCGCGCCCTTGAACGGCAGCAGCTCGGTACCGTAGGTGGTCGTCCCCTCCGGAAAGACGGCGACGACATTGCCCTGCGCGAGCAACCGCGCCACATAATGATTGACGTTCAACACATCACGCGGCCGTGTGCGCTCGATGAACACGGTACCGGCGCCGCGGACCATCTGCGACACGACCGGCCACTTCGCAATTTCCGACTTCGCCACGAAGCGCACCGGATGCGCGGCGTTGAGCACGAAGATATCGAGCCAGGAAATGTGATTGGCGACCACCATGACGTTGCCGCGGGGCGCGCCGAGCTCGCCTTCGACGCGCAACTCGACGGCGAGGATGCGCAACAGCCGGACGCTCCACCGCTGGACCGTCGCCCGGCGGGTCGCGTCGCTCACCAGCGGGAAAATGAACAGCGTCGTGGCCACGCCCTCCAGCATGTGCACGAAGGTGCGCGCCCATCGATAACATGCGACGACCAAAGAGTTGGTGCGCTTCGCCACGACGGGCACCGCCGCCATTTCCATCGGCGGGCTCACCACAAAGGCGCGCCGAACGTGGCGCGGTACAACGCCTCCACCGTCTCCTGGTTGACCGCGTGATTCTGCGCGCCGCGCGACGCAATCTTCAGCGCGCCGAGCGTCGATGCGAGGCCGCCGGTGCGCTGCCAGTCCCAACCGTGCGCGAGCCCGTAAAGGAGGCCGGCACGATAGGCATCGCCACAGCCGGTGGGATCGAGCACGGCGGCCGGCTTGGCCGCCGGGATCGCATACGTCTCGCCGCCGACGTGGATGACCGATCCATCGCCGCCGAGCGTGACGATCAGCGCATCGACCCGTTCCGCGATGCCGGCGAGCGGCACGCCGGTACGCTCGGCGAGCATGCGGCCCTCGTAGTCGTTCACCGCGACGTATTGCGCCTGGTCGATCATGGCGAGGAGCTCCGGCCCGCTGAACAGAGGCATGCCCTGTCCCGGGTCGAACAAAAAGGGAATGCCGGCGCTCGCGAACTGCTGAGCGTGCGAGCTCATGCCTTCCTTGCCGTCGGGCGAAACGATGCCGAGCCCGATGTCGCGCACGTCGCTTACGCGGTTCTGGTGCGAATAGGTCATGGCGCCCGGGTGAAACGCGGTGATCTGGTTGTCGGCGAGATCGGTGATGATGAACGCTTGCGCCGTGTACGTGCCCGGGACCTGGCGCACCGCGTCGATGCCGATGCCGAACGCGTCGAGGCGCTCGCGGTAGTCTTCGCCGTCGTCGCCGACCGTCGCCATCACGACCGGCTCGCCGCCGATGTGCTTCAGGTTGTACGCGATGTTGCCCGCGCAGCCGCCCCACTCGCGCCGCATCTGCCCGACCGTGAACGACACGGAAAGCATGTGCGTTTGCTCAGGCAGGATGTGCCGCGAGAAATGGTCGGGAAACACCATGATGGTGTCGAACGCGAGCGAGCCGCAAATGAGTATGCGCATGAAGAGACAGTGAGGAGGTGAGAAGGTGAGGAAGTGAGGAAGCTTCCGTGCCGAGTACGACGCTGGCGGCAAGGCGCGATTCTACTTCCTTACTTCCTCACTTTCTCACTTCCTCACCACACCGCGGCCGTCAGGCCGCAGTTTCACGGCCCACGTCGCGCACCACGAATTGCTGGCGGCGCGAGACCGGCAGCGATTCCAGCACCCCGGTCAACATCACCTCCCAGTGCGAATCGCCGTCGTCGTTGACGCGCCGCTCGAAGCCGCGGATGAAGTCGCGGGCGACCAGGCAGTTGCGGTGGACCCGGACGAAGCGCGACCCGAATTCGCACTCGAGCTTCGTCAGCGATTCCTCGAGCAGGTATTCGCGCTGCGCGGTGCGGATCGTGATGTACTTGAGCTCGGCCTTGAGGTAGACGATGTCCTCGAGCGGCACCAATACGACCCGGGAGCGCTCCGTGACCGACAGGAACCGGCGCGCCGAGGCCGGCAGCAGCGACAGCCGCTCGGCGGTGACGGGCTTCAGCCGCGGCACCTTCTGCAGCGCGCCCAGCAGGCGCTGCACCCGGATCGGCTTCATGAGGTAATCGATGGCGTTCACCTCGAACGCCTGCACGGCGTGCTCGTGAAACGCCGTGGTGAAAATCACCACCGGCGGATGCGCGAGCTTCAACAGATGGCGTGCGAGCTCGATGCCATCCATGTCCGGCATGTGGATGTCGGTGAGCACCAGGTCGGCCGGTGCGCTTTGCAGGAGCTCGAGCGCCTCGCGACCCTGTTGGGCCTCGCCGATGACCACGAGCGGCAATGCGGTTGCGCAATCATCGAGGAGATCGCGCAGCCGGCGACGCGCCGGCGCCTCGTCGTCGACCAGCAGGATGCGCAGCGGCGGCTCAGACATGCTGGACCTCCGTCACGACGTGAACGCTCGGACGCCGCGCACGTACGGCGATGCGCCGATTGTTGGTGCCATTGTTCTTGTGGTTGCGCGACGCGCCGTGAGCGGCCCGCGGATGATCGGGCGCCGCGTCGGGGTCCGCGGTGCGGTAGGGCATGCGGATATGCACTTCGTAGGAGTCCCTGGTGATGCGTGATTCGAGGCTCGCTTCCGCATCGAAATGCAGCGCCAGTCGCTCGCGGATGTTGTTCAGCGCCATCTTGTTGCCCGCGTGGTGGCGGCCTCCGTCGGCCCGGTAGGGGTTCTTGAGAATCGCGTGCACTTCGCCGCGGGTCAGGAACAAATTGATCGAAACCGTGCCCGGTGCGCTCGACGGCTCGATGCCGTGGTACACGGCGTTTTCCAGAAGCGGCTGCAGCACGAGCGGCGGCACCAGCGCATCGACGGGCATGCTTTTAACGTTCCACTCGACCAGCAGGCGATCGCCGAGACGCAACTGCTCGAGCTCCAGATATTGCCGGCACAACTCGACTTCGGCGGCCAGCGGCGCGAGATCGCGGTTGTCGCGCATCAACACGCGAAACAGGTCCGCCATGTCCTGCAGTGCCAGCTCCGCGCGCTTGGGCTCGCTGCGCACCAGCGACAACACCGCGTTGATGCTGTTGAACAGGAAATGGGGGCGGATGCGCGCCTGCAACGCCGAAAGCCGCGCCTCGGTGATGGCGGGCGACAGCGCCCGCGCGCGCAAATGGAAATAGAACGTCAGGCCGCCCACGGCGAACAGCGCCCACACGAGCCAGCGCAGCAACGTCGCCGGTGGCTGCGGTCCAAGCAGGTTGAACGTCGCGAACAGGACGACGCCGACGATCGTGGCGACCAGTGCAACGATGCTCGCTCCGGTGGCGAACGACAGCCGTGCGAGCGTCGGGGAAGCCATCCAGAGCACGGCGAGCACCAGGAACAGATAGGGCTCGACGATCGTCGTCGCGAGGGTCAATTCGGCGAATGTTGCCGCCGGCGACCCGTCGCGCGCGAACGCGTAGATCGCGGCTCCCGCGTTCACGGCGATCAGGATGCGCAGAATCGTGCCCAGGTTGCGGAAATCGGGCAAAACGGGCTGATTGGCGTTTTGTCTTATAATTGACCGCATAATCTGTGGCGACATGCAAGCATCATGCCCGTGCGCCAATGACGGCCTGTCCCGCTGGTTGGTAGTCCCGATGCTTCGCGTTCGGTCCGACCGCCTTTGCCCCGCCGGTCGGGGGCATGCCGAAGCCAAGCTCCCCAGTGACCATTGTCGGCAAGCGGTGCGGCCGGCGCAACAAAAAACGCGATGTCCGACCCCAAGACGCCTGCCGATGTGCCATTTGCCTCAGGCGGCTGGTCCGGACGTTTTTCCGAGCCGGTGGCGGACCGCGTCAAGTGCTACACGGCCTCGGTTGCGTTCGACCGCCGCCTGGCTGGCGCCGATATTGCGGGCTCGCTCGCCCATGCCCGGATGCTTGCGGCCACGGGCATCCTTCCGGCGCAGGACCTAGCCGATATCGAGCGCGGGCTCACCGCCATCGCGGCCGAGATCGCGGACGGAACGTTTGCCTGGTCGATCGACCTGGAGGACGTCCATCTCAACATCGAGAAGCGGCTGACAACCCTGGTGGGCGACGCCGGCAAGCGGCTGCACACCGGGCGCTCGCGCAACGATCAGGTGGCCACCGACCTGCGCTTGTGGTTGCGCGCAGCGATCGACGCGCTGTCCCTCCAGATCCACGGGCTGCGCCGCGCGTTCGTCGACCTGGCCGAGCGCCATGCCGACACGATCATGCCCGGGCTCACCCATCTGCAAGTCGCGCAGCCGGTGACGTTCGGCCATCACCTCATGGCGTACGAGGCGATGCTCGCCCGCGATGCCGAGCGCCTCGCCGACTGTCGCAAGCGGGTCAACCGGCTGCCGCTGGGCGCGGCGGCGCTGGCCGGGACTTCGTATCCGATCGACCGCATGCAGGTCGCAACCGCGTTGGGTTTCGACGCGCTGTGCACGAATTCGCTCGACGCCGTGAGCGACCGCGATTTCGCGATCGAATTCGAGGCCGCCGCCGCACTCATCATGATGCACCTGTCGCGGTTCGCCGAGGAACTGGTGCTGTGGTCGAATCCGCGCTTCGGCTTCGTGACTCTGGCCGACCGCTTTTGCACCGGCAGCTCGATCATGCCGCAGAAAAAGAATCCGGATGTGCCGGAGCTGGTGCGTGGAAAGAGCGGCCGCGTGATCGGACATCTGGTCGCGCTGCTGGTGCTCATGAAGGCGCAGCCCCTCACGTACAACAAGGACAACCAGGAAGACAAGGAGCCGCTGTTCGACACGGTGGATACGCTCACGGATACGTTGGCGATCATGGCCGACCTGGTCGCCACCGGGATCACCGCCAGCAAGGACCGCATGCGCGCGGCGGCGAGCGAGGGCTTCGCCACGGCAACCGACCTGGCCGACTACCTGGTGCGCCGCGGTGCGCCGTTCCGGGACGCGCACGAGGCGGTCGCCCAGGCGGTGCGCCACGCCGAAGCCAGGACGGTGGACCTGGCCGACCTGACGGTAGCCGAGTTACGGCAGTTTTCGCCGCTGGTGGGCGACGATGTCCACGCCATGCTGACGCTCGAGGGATCCGTGGCCAGCCGCGACCATCCGGGCGGCACCGCGCCAGCCCAGGTGCATGCCGCCATCGCGGCGGCCAGGAAGACGCTTCCCGCGGCGTGATGCGGATGGTGCCGTGAGGACCTTGAGCTTGCAGCTCGCCATTTTCTGGTTGAAATGGCGCCATGGCCGCGTTCCGCGCGGCGCGATCGAAAGCATTCCGGAGGAACTTTGATGAAGCTCTCTTTCCTGGGCCTGGGCGTGATGGGATTTCCGATGGCCGGGCACCTCGCGCGCGCCGGCCATGAGGTCACCGTCTACAACCGGTCAGCGGCGAAGGCGGTGAAATGGGTCGAGACCTACGGCGGCAGGAGCGCGGCAACGCCGGCGCAAGCCGCGCAGGGCGCCGAAATCGTCATGATGTGCGTCGGCAACGACCACGATGTGCGCGCCGTGGCAACCAGCAACGACGGTGCGCTCGCCGGGATGGCGCGCGGCGCGATTCTCGTCGACCATACGACGGCGTCGGCGGACGTGGCACGCGAAGTGTTCGCCGCGGCGAATGAGAAGGGCGTCGGCTTTCTCGATGCGCCGGTGTCCGGCGGCCAGGCGGGCGCCGAAAACGGCAAGCTTACGATCATGGTCGGCGGGGAAGCCGACGTGTTCGCGCGCGCGGAAAGCGTGCTCGCGACCTACGCGCGCGCCGTGACGCTGATGGGCGGGCCCGGCAGCGGCCAGCTCACCAAGATGGTGAACCAGATCTGCATCGCGGGACTCGTCGAGGCGCTGTCGGAAGGCATCCATTTCGCGATGCGCGCCGGACTCGATCCCGAACGCGTCCTCGACGTGATCTCGAAAGGCGCGGCGCAATCGTGGCAGATGGAAAACCGCGGCAAGACGATGATCGCCGGCAAGTTCGATTTCGGATTCGCAGTCGACTGGATGCGCAAGGATCTGGCGATTTGCCTGACCGAGGCACGGACCAACGGCGCGAGGCTTCCCGTCACGGCCGTCGTCGACCAGTTCTACGCGCAGGTGCAAGCGCACGGCGGCGGCCGCTGGGACACGTCGAGCCTCATCCGGTTGCTCAACGATCCGAAGTGAAGTCACTGCGCAATCGCGCTTGCCGGTCGCGGACTTAGGTGAATCGCCACTTCCGCCTGATGATGATCGCACTGGTCGGCGTGACGCTGGTCGGCGGCGCTGATGCGGCCGAGGTCACGCTCAGGAACGCCTGGATGCGTCCGGCGCCCGCCGGTGCTGCATCCGCGCGCGCCTATGTCGACATCGGCAGCGATACTTCGCTCGTGCTGACTGGCGCATCCACGCCGATCGCCTCCAAGGTGCAAATCGTCCTGGTCAAGCGCCTCGGCGACCCGGACAGCGAAGAAGTGGTGCCTTCGCTCGCGGTCCTGGCCGGCGCGACGACGCGCCTCGCCTACCTTGGCGACCATCTGCGGCTAGTCGGTATCACGCACGATGCGGCGAACGGAGAGTCCATACCGTTGACTCTGACGTTCAAGGACTCGGCCGGGCGGCCAGTCAAGGCGACGACCAACATCGTGATACGTGGGATGTTGCTGCCCCAGCACATGGCGCCCGCCGCCAGCGATGTACCAGCGACGCCGGGAACACCCGCGCCGCCACCCGCGACCAGGGACTAAGGAGGCACTTGGTCAGCCAAGGTCGGGAATGCGGTCGCCATCGATCTGGACGACCTCGTAGGTAATCTCTGCGGTCTTGGCCAGCATGATGGTCGCCGAGCAGTACTTTTCTTTCGACAGCTTGACCGCGCGCTCGACTTGCTTCGGGTCGAGCCCGCGGCCGGCGATCGTGTATACGAGGTGAATCCGGGTGAATACCTTCGGTTCTTCGGGCGCGCGCTCGGCTTCGGCAGTAACCACGACATCGGCGACTGGTTGGCGCCCTTTCCGCAAGATGAAGACGACATCGAACGCCGTGCACGCCGCGGCGCCGGTCAGCACCATTTCCATCGGCCGCATGCCCAGATTGCGGCCGCCGCTTTCGGGCGCGCCGTCGATGATGACCGCATGCCCGCTCCCCGCCTCGCCGACGAAACTGACGCCCTCTACCCATTTGATCCGCGTCTTCATCCGAAGGGCCCTCTCAAGTCCGGTGTCAGCAAGTAATCACTCACAAGTGGTGTGTCATTGTTACAGTTGACATGCTGCATTGCGGCAGAAACGTTTGCGTTGTGCGCCGCAATATGCGAGGATCATAACCGTCTGCGGCCTCGCCGTACTCCTCCTTCGGCACCGCAGGCGCATTCCTCCATTCTCCTCCTATGGTGGAATCCTCAAGGCGCGGTCCGCAAAGACCGCGCCTCTTTTTTGGCTCCGCCCCCGGGGAACCGCCTTCCGTGGGGCCCAAGAACGGGACTCCGGCCGCATTGACCAATCCAGCCGTTTAACAGTAAAATAGCCGACTTTGCTGCAAGCGCCCAAAAACGAGATCCGCACCATGAAAACCTTCTCCGCCAAGCCGTCCGACATCACGCGGGATTGGTACGTCGTCGACGCGACCGACCAGGTGCTGGGCCGTCTTGCGAGCCAGATTGCCCTGCGCCTGCGCGGCAAGCACAAGCCGATCTACACACCCCATATGGACACCGGCGATTTCATCGTGGTGACCAACGTCGAAAAGATCCGCGTAACGGGCAACAAGGCCGAAGGCAAGCTTTATCACCGCCATTCCGGCTATCCGGGCGGCATCAGGACGACGACGTTCGCGAAGATGCAGGAGCGCTTTCCGGGCCGGGCGCTGGAAAAGGCCGTCCGCGGGATGCTCCCCAAGGGACCGCTCGGCTACGCGATGCTGAAGAAGCTGAAGTACTACAGCGGCGCGGCGCACCCGCATTCGGCGCAGCAACCGAAGCCGCTCGACCCGGTCAAGTAACCACACCGAAGACGAAGAACCAGAACGGACTCCCATGATCGGCAACTATTACTACGGAACGGGCCGCCGCAAGACCTCGGTGGCGCGCGTGTTCCTGAAGCAAGGCACCGGCAAATTCGTCGTCAACGACAAGCCGGTGGACGAGTTCTTCACGCGCGAAACGGGCCGCATGGTCGTCCGTCAGCCGCTGATGCTCACCAATCACGCGACGACGTTCGACATCATGGTCAACGTCATCGGCGGCGGCGAGTCCGGGCAGGCCGGCGCCGTGCGTCACGGCATTACGCGGGCGCTCATGGAATACGATGCGCAGTTGAAGCCCACGCTGTCGAAGGCCGGCCTCGTCACGCGCGACGCGCGCGAAGTCGAGCGAAAGAAGGTCGGCCTCCACAAGGCGCGCAAGCGGAAGCAATTCTCGAAGCGTTAATCGAGACGCAATCGCAAGAGGCCGCCGACGAGGCGGCCTTTTCGTTTGCGCTAGAATCGAACACCCGATACGAGGTCACACAATGGTCAAGATCGGCATCGTCGGCGGCACCGGCTACACCGGCGTCGAGCTGTTGCGAATACTGGCGTCGCATCCCGATGCGGACGTGCGCGCCATCACCTCGCGTGGCGAAGCGGGAACGCGCGTCGTCGACATGTTCACGAGCCTTCGCGGCCACTACGACAAGCTCGTCTTCACGGCGCCCGACGCCACCGACCTCAAGGCGTGCGACGTCGTGTTCTTCGCCACGCCGCACGGGGTGGCGATGGCGCAGGCGCGCGGCCTCGTCGAGGCGGGCGTTCGGATCATCGACCTCGCCGCCGACTTCCGCATTCGCGACGTCGCGCTGTTCGAGAAGTGGTACAAGATTCCGCACGCGTGTCCGGACCTGCTGGCCGAAGCGGTGTACGGGCTTTCGGAGTTTCACCGCGACGCGATCAGGAAAGCGCGCATCGTCGGCAATCCTGGCTGCTATCCGACGTCGATGCAACTCGGTCTCGTGCCGCTGCTCGAAGCGGGCGTGGTCGACAGCGAGCATCTGATCGCCGATTGCAAGTCGGGCGCCTCGGGCGCCGGACGCAAGGCGGAGCTCGGACTGCTGCTCGCGGAGGCGTCGGACAACTTCAAGGCGTACGGCGTGTCCGGCCATCGCCATCATCCCGAGACCGTGCAGGAGCTCGCCGCACACAGCAAGACACCAGTGAATCTCGTCTTCACGCCGCACCTGGTGCCGATGATCCGCGGCATCCTGTCGACGCTGTACGCGCGACTCACGCGCACCGACGTCGACGTGCAAGCGCTGTTCGAAAAGCGCTATGCCGGCGAGCCGTTCGTGGACGTGATGCCCCCAGGATCGGCGCCGGATACACGCAGCGTGCGGGCGTCCAACGTGGCCCGCATCGCCGTGCATCGGCCCGCCGACACGGACATGGTGACCGTCATCGTCGTCGAGGACAACCTGGTGAAGGGTGCCGCGGGCCAGGCCGTGCAGAATATGAATCTCATGTTCGGGCTTCCCGAAACCGCGGGTCTCACGGCAGCGCCGGTCCTGCCGTAGGTTGCCGATGGCTCTTTGGTGGCGCCGGCTCCGCCAGCATTTCGGGATTTCCGCGCCACGCATGGCGGTACGCACGCGCCTGCCGTGGTGGGGCCGCGGCGTCGTGCTGGTGGTGACCCTTGTCGTCATCGGCGGCATGTGGTGGTGGGGATTCGACTTCGGCCAGATCTTCGGCGGCTTCAATCGCCAGGAGAACGAGGCGCGCCTCGTCTCGCTCGAGTCGGACGCGACGAAATTGCGGATCGAAGCGAGCGAACTGCGCGCCCGCAACTCGGCGCTCGAGAGCGAGCTCGGCATGACGCGCGGTGCCCAGGAAGCGCTGACCAAGCAGGCCAGCGAACTCGCGGCCGAGAACACGCAGATCAAGGAAGAGCTCGCGTTCCTGCAAAAGCTGGTGTCCGATTCGAGCAAGACCGTCGGCCTGCAGATCCAGCAAATCGCCATCGAGCCTGATGGCGAAGATATGTGGCGATACCGGCTGCTGATCGTCCGCGGCGGCAGCCCGAAGGAGGAATTCAACGGCAATGTCGTCGTCCAGGCCACGGTGTTTGCGCCATCCGACGGCACCAGCCCGCCCCGGACGATCGTCCTGCCGGAGGACGAGCCGGCGACCGCGCCGGCACTTGTCCTCAAATTCAAGTATTATCAGCGGGTTGAGGGCCGCCTGCGGGTTCCTCCTGGCGGCCGGATAACGGCCGTCACCGTCCGCTGCTTTGAAGCGGGGCAAGGCAGCAACCCTCGAGCGACGCGGACCTTGAGCTTGAGCTAGGGAGACACCATGTTCGATCGGAAGAAGCACGCGCCGCCGCAAAAGCGCATCGACTGCCTGATCGGCGCCGGCACTACCGTCAAGGGCGATGTCAGCTTCACCGGAGGCCTGCGCATCGACGGCGTCGTGCAGGGCAACGTGACGACGGCCAACGGCGAGGCCGGCACTTTGGTGGTAAGCGAGCAGGCCCGCGTCGAAGGCGCAATCAACGTATCGCATGTGGTGGTCAACGGGACGGTTAATGGTCCGATTACCGCAGACAACTTCCTTGAACTGCAGGCAAAAGCGAAGATTGTCGGCGATATCGAGTACCGGACGCTCGAGATGCACCTGGGGGCAGTTGTTCAAGGGAAGCTCCATTACGCCGAACCTGGCACTGCGAGCGTGGTCGAATTGAAACGGGTGGCGGCGCCATCAGCGCCTTGACGGCGTAAGCCAAGTGCATAATGGACGGGTGGTCCCGCCCAACGGAGTCGACGATGAACGCAATGAATGAAATGCCCGCACCCTTGGTCTTCACCGATTCGGCGGCGGCCAAGGTCAAGTCGCTGATCGCGGAGGAAGGCAATCCCGAGCTCAAGCTGCGCGTGTTCGTGTCGGGCGGCGGTTGCTCCGGCTTCCAATACGGCTTCACGTTCGACGAAGTCACCAACGAGGACGACACCGCGATGCACAAGGACGGTGTGACGTTGCTGATCGATCCGATGAGCTACCAGTATCTGGTCGGCGCGGAAATCGACTACCAGGAAGGCCTCGAAGGCGCGCAGTTCGTGATCAAGAATCCCAACGCGACGTCGACGTGCGGCTGCGGATCGAGCTTCTCCGCCTGATCGCCAGTAGCCGTTCTCGGTGCGGCTTTTCCGCACCGAGTTTCGATCCTAAACGGGCCCGCTGGGCCCGTTTCGCTTTGGGTTTTTCGTTGCTTTTTTCGGATCCTGAAACGGGCCCATTGGGCCCGTTTTCGCTTTTCGGCGTTTCGTCGTCCTTTACCGCCCGTTTTCGCTTCTCGGTTTTGCGTGCCCTTTCAACGTGGATAGATCGCACCCAGGACCCGCGGACCGGCAGCGCCGGTGACAGCAGGCAGATTGCCGGGGCGCCCCGCCAGTGCTTCGCGCGCGAGCCACGCGAACGCAAGCGCTTCGACATGGGCGCTCGCAACGCCGATCGTGTCGGTCGCGGCGACGTGCGTACGCGGCAATTCGGCCGCCAGCATCCGCATCAGCGTCGCGTTGTTCGCGCCGCCGCCGCAGATCAGTAGCTCGTCGGGCCCAGTGCAGTGTGCGCGCACCGCGTCCGCCAATGCGCGTGCGCTAAGCGCGGCCAACGTGGCCTCGACATCCTCCGCCCGGCCGCGCCACTGCTTCTCGCCGAGGATCCGGTCGAGCCAGCCCGCGTTGAAGTGGTCGCGACCGGTGCTCTTGGGGGGCGGCATCGCGAAATAAGGATCCGACAGCAAGGCGGCGAGCAGATCGGCATCGACGGTACCCGACGCCGCCCATTGGCCATCGACGTCGAACGGCGCGTGCCGATGGCGCGCACACCACAGGTCGAGAAGGACGTTGCCGGGACCGGTGTCGAAGCCGCGCACCGTTCCAGCCCGCGGAAGATCGGTGATGTTGGCGATCCCGCCGATGTTGGCGATCACGCGATGGCGATCCTTGGCCGCGAACATCGCGGCGTGAAACGCCGGCACCAGAGGTGCGCCCTGCCCGCCGGCCGCGATATCGCGCATCCGGAAGTCGGCGACCACGGTCATGTAAGCGCGCTCCGCCACACGCGACGGATTGTTGATCTGCAGCGTCCACGCCTCGGCGGGACGATGGCGCACCGTCTGGCCGTGGACACCAGCGGCGACGACGTCGTGAGGCTCGAGCCCGGCAGCCAGGCACACGCAGCGCAGCGCGTAGGCATAGAGGTCACCCAATGCATTGGCGGCACGCGCGGACCGGACGATCTCGTCATCGCCGGTCGCCTGCAGCGTGAACAGCTGGTCGCGCAGCGTGGAGGGAAATTCGATGTGCGTGGCGGCTAGCAGCGCGCACACGCCGCCGTCGTTCGGCGTGAAATCCGCGATCACCGCATCGACGCCGTCGAGGCTCGTACCCGACATCACGCCTGCAAAGATTTCGCGGCGCGTCGTCATGACGGCGCGAAGTACCGGCTACTCGGTGGCGGCCAGCGCCGCCCCGGGCAGCAAGTGCGCCAGCGCCAGCGACTCCACGAGGGGAACGATCGCTGCCTGGTACGCGGGCAGCCGGTCTGGTCCAATCGGCTGCGCAGTGGGCAAGGCAATCGTCAGCGGGTCGCGCGCTTGCTCGGCGACCCGAAACTCATAATGCAAGTGCGGTCCGGTCGCCCAGCCGGTCATCCCGACAAAGCCGATCGTATCGCCTTGCCGGACGCGTGTGCCCGTCTTCAACTCCGGCGCGAATCGCGACAGGTGGCCGTACAACGTCGAATACGTGCCTTGATGACGGATGACGACCACGTTGCCGTAGCCATTCTGTTCGCCGGCAAAAGCGACCACACCATCGGCCGTGACGCGCACCGGCGTGCCGGTGGGCGCCGCGTAGTCGATGCCCTGGTGCGTGCGCCACTGCTGCAGGACCGGATGGAAGCGCGCCAGCGTGAAACCCGAGGTGATGCGCGAAAACTCCATAGGCGAGCGCAGGAACGCGCTGCGGGCATTGCGGCCGGTATCGGTGAAATAGCCGTCATTGCCATCGGCGTCGCGGAAATAGAAGACGCGCAATCTCTCGCCGCGGTTTTCGAATTCGGCGGCGAGAAGGCGGCCGGTGCTTGCCGGCTCGCCGTCGACGAAGCGCGCCTCGTAGACGACGGTGAAGCGATCGCCGCGCTTCAAGTCGTGATAGAAATCGATGTCGCCGGCGAAGACATCGGCGAGCGCGATCATGATCGTGTCCGGAATGCCGGCCGCGTCCGCCGCGCCGAACAGTGACGAGCGGATCTCGCCGGAGCGCAGCATCGTGCGCACTTCCTCCGTTGCTTGCTCGCGCGCGGCGTGGAAAGCGCCGTCGCGCCGCTCGATCGCCAGCATCTCTCCCGTTCCCGTCCGGAACTTGAGCGCGACGAGGTCGCCGTCTTCGTCGACGGCAACGCGGACCGGGCGACCGGGCTTCAATTGATAGAGCGGGCGCGCGGCGGGATCGGTGCGCAGGAATTGCATGGCGTCGGCGTCATCGACGCCGGCGCGCGCGAGCAGGCTGCCGATGGTGTCGCCACGCTGCACGCGCTCCTCGCGCCAGTAGGTGGGACTCGCCCCGTCGGATTGCCCGAACGTGGGAATCGGCAACGCACGCTCGATGTTGCGCGTCGGAATCGTCTCGAGCGTGGTGTCCGGCGCAAGACCGAACGCCGCAACACCGGAGAGGCTCAGCACGACGATCGCGAGCCACTGTCCCGACGTGGGAAGCCGGCGCGGCCGAGCCGGTACGGACCCTCGGGGCGTGACTGCGGGTTGCGCTAAAATCGGCGGTTTGTGCTCGGACAACGGTACGGCTTTCGGGCTGGGCAAAGATACGACCGAGCGGCGATTCTAGCAAACAGTTTGGCGATCACGGCAACCGCCGTCATTTACGCTGCGAGATCAACAGGTTGTGCCGCGCACGTCCCAAGGAAACTCTGCAATGCCCGTCGACGTAGCCCATCAACTGGCCGTGTTCAAGCGCGGCGCCGACGAGCTCATCGTCGAGAGCGAGGTCGCGCAGAAGCTCGCGCGCGGCACGCCGCTGCGGATCAAGCTCGGCCTCGATCCGACGGCGCCGGACATCCATCTTGGTCACACCGTCGTGCTGAACAAGATGCGCCAGATGCAGGATCTCGGCCATCAGGTGATCTTTCTGATCGGCGATTTCACCTCGATGATCGGCGATCCCTCCGGTCGCAACACCATGCGGCCGCCGCTGTCGCGCGAGGAGATCGAGGTCAACGCGAAGACCTATCACGCGCAGGCGTCGAGGGTGCTCGACCCGGCAAGGACCGAGATCCGCTACAACTCCGAATGGAGCGAGCCATTGGGCGCTGCGGGCATGATCAAGCTCGCGGCCAGATACACGGTGGCGCGCATGCTCGAGCGCGAGGACTTCGCAAAGCGTTTCCGCGGCAACCAGCCCATTGCCGTCCACGAGCTTCTGTACCCGCTGATGCAGGGCTACGACTCGGTCGCGCTCAAAGCCGACATCGAGCTGGGTGGCACCGACCAGAAATTCAACCTGCTGGTCGGCCGCGAGCTACAGAGAGATTATGGCCAGGAACCGCAGTGTATCCTGACGATGCCGCTGCTCGAAGGCCTCGACGGCGTCGAGAAGATGTCGAAGTCGAAGGACAACTACATCGGCATCACCGAAGCTCCCGCGGAGATGTTCGGCAAGCTGATGTCGATTTCCGACGTGATGATGTGGCGCTACTTCGAGCTTCTGTCGTTCCGCTCGCTCGACGAAATCGCCGGGCTCAAGCGCGAGTGCGACGAAGGCCGCAATCCGCGCGACGCCAAGGTGCTGCTGGCGAAGGAGATCGTCGCGCGGTTCCATTCGCCGGCGGCTGCCGACGCCGCGCTTGCCGAATTCGACGCGCGGTTCAAGGACGGCGCCTTGCCGGAAAATATGCCGGAGGTGACGGTGCATGCGGACGGCGACGGGGTGCCCATCGCGCAGCTCGCGAAGCAGGCGGGCATCGTCGATTCCACGTCGGAAGCGCTGCGCCTCATCGCGCAGCGCGGGCTCAAGGTCGACGGCGATGTCGTGGCCGACAAGGGACTCGTGATCGGCCGCGGCAAGACGGTTGTTGTACAGGCCGGCAAACGCAAATTCGCGCGCGTGACGGTGAAGTAAGGATCGTGGCAACGCGCCGCTCGAAGGCTTGGCGTTCATTGCGCATACGCGCGCTACTGAACGGGGCGCGCAGCGCCCTTGTGATCGGCGCGCTTCGTGCACTTTCTACGTGGAAGGCGCGCGGCCGCCCGAAGCCTGCCACGCAGATATCATCGGGACCAAAACATGGCGCGCACAGCGCGACGTGTTTTGGTCACGTCCCGGCCATTCCGGAATTACCTTCCATACCGCGAATCGTAGGTAATTCGAGCGTCCGCGGCGGAATCGTCTTCTGCGTTCGCAGGTAGCGCGCGGCCACGTCCCAGATCGCTTCGCCGCCGGCGGCTTTCGCTTCTTCGGAAACAGGCGCCCAGCCGGCGACCTTGTATTTTTTCTGCGCATCGAGCGGCTTGCCGGCGAATTCCATTCGCGTGATTCGCGCGCCCATCGCGGCCCGCGGATCGATTGTGTACGCAAGACCGCCGACGCGCACCATGTCGCCGCCCTGCTGGTAGTACGGATCCGGATTGAACAGGTTGTCGGCGACGTCCTCGAGGATCGTCTTGATCGTCTCGCCGGTCAACTCGTTGACGGTCACGTAGGGGTACGTCACCGCCGTCTGGTCCATCAAGTGCTCCATGCGGATCGCCTGGCCGGACAGCAATGTCGTGCCCCAGCGAAAGCCCGGCGAGAACGCGATCTGCGCATTCTTTTCCGCCAGCAGCGCCTCCAGGATCAATTGGTCGGACGTCCCGTTGAAATTGCCGCGGCGGTACAGCAGGCCTTCGGTCGTGGCAAGCTGTTCGTCGAGCTTCGCGGCGTACGGCGCGCGCACTTTGCGAATCAGCGCGTCCATTGCGGGATCCGGCGGCAACAAGGCGCTGAATACCGGCAGCAACCGGTAGCGAAAGTCCGCGACCTTGCCGGCCCTGACGTCGAAATCGACGACGGCCAGGAACTTGCCGTTGCTGCCCGCGTTGCTGACGATCGTCTTGCCGCCGCCATTGGCGACGAGTGTCGGCTGCGGCACGCCGTCGTGCGTATGGCCGCCCAGGATCGCGTCGATGCCGGTCACGCGCGACGCCATCTTGAGATCGACGTCCATCCCGTTGTGCGAGAGCAGAACGACGACCTGCGCACCTTTCGTGCGCGCGTCGGTGACGACCTTCTGCATCTCCTCTTCCTGGATGCCGAACGTCCATTCCGGGACGAAGTAGCGCGGATTGGCGATCGGCGTGTACGGAAACGCCTGGCCGATGATGGCGACGGATACGCCGTTGATCGGGCGCAGCACGTACGGCTTGAACACCGGATCGCCGAAATCGTTGGTCTTCACGTTCTGCGCGATGAAGTCGATCTTGCCTTTGAAGTCGCCGTCGACGACTTCCTTGACCCGCGCGGCGCCGTATGTGAACTCCCAGTGGCCCGTCATGATGTCCACGCCCAACTGCTTCTGCGCGTCGATCATGTCCTGGCCACGCGTCCATAGCGACGTGGCCGACCCTTGCCACGTGTCGCCGCCGTCGAGCAGCAAGGCGCCCGGCCGCGACGCTCGCAGACGGTTGACCAGCGTCGCGAGATGCGCGAAGCCGCCCAGCTGGCCGTAGGTTCGCGCCGCCTGTGCGAAGTCGAGATACGTGAACGCGTGCGCGTCACGCGTGCCGGCAGCGATGCCGAAGTGCCTGAGCAGATGCTCGCCGACCAGATGCGGCGGCTTGCCCGAGGCATTGCCAACGCCGAGATTGACGCTCGGCTCGCGATAGTAGATCGGGTTGAGCTGGGCGTGACAGTCGGTGAAATGCAGCAGGCTGACGTTGCCGAACGGCTTGACGCTATCGTAGAAGGCCGTGCCTTCCGCCAGATCGAGCGCCGCTGCGCTGGTGAGAGGCAGTCCGGCGGCCGACGCCGCCGCGAGCGCCTGGATGAATTCGCGGCGGGTCATCGCGACGACAGCCAGCTCACTGGTTGACGGGCGATTGCGGGTCCATGAGCAGCGCCACGAGATCCTTGACTTGCGCTTCGGTGAGAATCTGGCTGTGGCCGAAGCGCGGCATGTTCGAGCACGCGGAATACGCTTCGGCGTTCCAGATCTTGCCGTACGCGTACTTGCGAATGTCGTCGTTATAGCCGCGGACCTTGCCGAACTGGTACAGCGGCGGACCGATGGTCCCATAGGAGACTTCCGCGGGCGCCAACTGGTGGCATGCATAGCAGTTGCCGCCAACCGGCCCCTTCGGGTCGTCGGAGAATTGCTTGCCGCGGCCTTCCTGCGCGATCTTCTCGCCGTTGCGCCAATCGCCCATCAGCTTGCCGTCGGCTGGCCATTTGATCGCGGCCAGGTTGACCTTCTCGATCTTCTCGGCAACGTCTTTCGGTAGCGGCTTGCCCGCGAATTCGCTGCACGTTTTCTGCGTTTCGTCCTGGTCGAGACGGTCCATTCCGGCCTGGCCGCGCGCCTTGAACGACGCCTTGAGCACCTGCGTCGCCTTGGCGCTGGTCTCCGCGTCGGTAGGCGCAGTCGCGCAGCCGATCAACACGGCCGCCGCGCCGCCGACGAGGGTCCACCCAATGATTCGCTTGTTCATCGCCGGATCCTTCAGCGCTTGATCGCGGGCGCATCGAACGCGGCGCCGTTCGCGTTTTGCGCGAGGAACATCGTCAGCGCGATCGACGCGTCCGACGCGAACTCGAGCTCGGGAAAGCGCTGCTGGCGGAAGCAGTCGTACAACCGCCACTGGAACGTGCGCAGCTCGCCCTGGGACACGCGATAGGCAGGCCAGGTCGTATACGCCTTCTGCGCGCCTTCCTTCGTCGTCAGGTTCGGCAGGTCCTGCAATCGAATCCGCTGGTTGTCCACGCCATGACAGGTCGCGCACGCGAAATCGTGCGAGCCGCCACGGAAATAGAACATCTTTTCCCCAAGGCGATAGGCCTCCCGCTCCTTCGGATGCGCGCCGGCGACGTTCATCTTGACACCGCGCGATTCCGACGTGACGTAGGCGACGAGCGCCTCCATGTCGGCCTTGTTGTCGGGGCCTCCGAAGGGGTTTTTCTTCGCGTCGGCTTCGCTGAATCCCTGCAGCTTCACTTTGCACCACACGATCCGCGACTCGAGATCCATCACGCGGTCGGCGTCGGCAAAGTAGCGCGGCATTTGCGCGTACGCGCCCTTGACCACGCCGGACCCCAGGCCCAGATCGCATTTTTCGAACGATACCTTGTTCGGGCCGCCCGGTTGCTTCCAGAGCCCCTCGCCGCGCGCCTCCCACAGTTCGGCCGGATTGCCGTCCTGCAATGCGGCGCGATACTTGGCGATCTCGTCGACCGCCGACGACTGCGCGAACGCCACGCCGACGACAAGCGCGAATCCGGACGCAACGGCACCGAGGCGGATGTCCGCCGGGTGATGGTCCCCCCGAAGACGCCTGCGGCGTCCTCCCCCAAGGGGGGCGCCCGCCTTGGGGCGGCCCGGCGGCGGTGGGAGCTTGTTCATTGCTGACCTCCTGAGTTGACGGCTCCGGCGCCGCGCTGCGCGCCGGGCTTTCGGGGATTTGTCGTCGCTGCCGTTACCGGGACGCGATCGCAAGACCCGCGAGTTGTTCTATGCCGCATAGCGGCCGTTTCGTCATGCGATGACCGCTTCGTCGGTGCGCTTGTCGCCGCGGTTGTCGGTCCACGTGATTTGCACCTTGTCGCCCTTGGCGCCGCCCTTGAACTTGAACGACAGGAACGGATTCTTCGCGACGGCCGGTCCCCATTCCGCCGCGAGCACGGTCTTGCCGTTGTAAGTCGCCGTCACGTTCTGGATGAACCACGCGGGAATGGCATTGCCTTGCGCATCCTTGCGCTGCCCGGTCTCCATTTCGTGATTCATGAGCACCTTGACCTCGGTCGAATCGCCGACGACGTTGGCGCGAATTCTCATCGGATCTGCCATGATTTTCTTCCTCAGTTTCCTGTCACCCGCCGCAACCGCCGAGCGTCACCTTGACTTCCTTCGACGCGACATAATATTTGCCGTCGGCCTTGACCAGCGCGTAGATATTCGAGCTCTGGCCCATCTTGACGCGCGTCGACAGCGAAGGCTCCGTGCCGGCCGGAATGGTGAACACCGCGGCCAGCATGTTCGGATTCTTTTCGATCAGGATCGCAATCGACTCGGTCTTCGGAATGGCGCTGGTGACGCCGACCGGCACGACCGCGCCGTTTTCCGCGATGTCCGGCGTCTGGAAGAATGTGATGTCCTTGCTCTGCGCGGGTGCTGCGCCACCAAGCGCCTTGAGCGTTTCGTCCATCGTCTTCGTCTCGAACGCGGCCTTGTTCCACGCGTCGGCGGCCAATGCATCTCCCGGCCGCAGCCATCCGGCCGCCGCCACCAACGTCAGCAGCGTAACGCCGCCGCCCGTCTTCAAGACCTCCCTGCGTTGCGTGTTCATCGTGACGCCTCCATTCCGGATAGTTTTCAATATTACCGCCATCCTCCGCGTTTTGGCCGAGTTCGCGGCTATTTGGGTATGCCTGTGCCCGGCCCTCTTTGCCGCATCACGATCCGCCACCATCGCCCGTCGACCTAGGTAATCGCGCGCCGACACGCCCTTCGAGCCTGGGCTTTCGCCCCGCCGCGCTCATGCCTACCGGGCGCCTCCCAGGATCCACTGGACCAGCGCGCGGGCTTCGCTATCCTTGACCTGCGGCTGCGCCGGCATCGCAACGGCGCCCCAGGCGCCGGTCCCGCCAGCTTTGATCTTCCCGACTAGCCGTGACTCCGCACCGGCATCGCCGGCGTAGCGGGACGCCACTTCCCTGAACCCGGGTCCGACCAGCTTTTCGGTCACGCCATGACACGCGGTGCAGGACGCCGCCCTGGCGAGCTCGAGTCCGGACGTGGATCCGCCGGTCGGCTTCGCCGTCGCGATCCTTCCCGTGGCCCCGACGGTGCGGGTCTGATCGGCAAGGTTGCCGTGCTGGTCGCGCGCGTAGTCCGGCATTTCGGACGAAAGGCGCACCACCTGCACGCAATCCTTCATGCACGCGACGTTGTGCGTGTCCGGGGTGTCGTTGCGTCGCATGAACCCATGATCGGTCGTGAAGCCGTTGCGGTTGGGCATTTTTACCTTGGGCAATGAATCCGCATCGAGCACCGCATCCGCGGGAATGATGTCGTTGAGGTTGAGCACGTAGGCGGTGAGGGCATACACCTCGTCGGGTTGCAGCGTCTGTGGCGCATTGAACGGCATCGCCCGATTGATGTAATCCCACAGCGTGGTCGCGTAATTGAGCTTGCTGCCCGTCGTGCGCACGGGCTGGTCGGTCGCGAGCGATCCGACACCGCCGGCGATCTGCAGATAGCTGTTCGATTCGCCGAACGTGCCGTGGCAGCTCGCGCATTTCTCGTCGTAGAGCGCCTGGCCCTGCGCGACCGAGCCGCGTCCCCTCGGGAGCCCGGTGCCGTCCGGCCGCACGTCGATGTCCCAGCCCGCGATTTCCTGCGTCGTCGCCGGTTTGCCGAAGCCGAACTGCAGCGGTGCCGCGGCCATCGCCATCAGCGACGCGCCGACAGTCAATGCGAAAGCGACGCCCAGCGACCGTTCAAAGCACCTGGACATTGCTGACCTCGCCGGTCGCATCGACGCGCCATGTCTGGATGGCGTTGTTGTGATAAATCGAGCGGGTGCCGCGCACGGTGCGCAATTGCCGGATGGTCGGCTGCACGTAGCCAGTCTCGTCGATCACGCGCGATTGCAGCAGCGCCGGGCCGCCATTCCACGTCCAATCGATGCGAAAGCGCGTGAGCGCCTTGGTCAACACCGGCTCCGAAAGGCGCGCCGTGCGCCAGTTGCGGCCACCGTCGGTCGAGACATCGACCCGCTTGACCTTGCCGCGTCCCGACCATGCGAGCCCGGTGATTTCGTGATAACCCCGGTCGAGCAGCACCTGCCCGCCGGAGGGCGCCGTGATGACGCTCTTCGCTTCGTGGATCCACGTGTATTGGCGGTGCTTGCCGCCCGGCATCAGGTCGATGTAGTGCAGCGCCTCCTCGCGTGTGTTCCATGGCTGATCGCCGACTTCGATACGGCGCAGCCACTTGACGCTCGACACGCCCTGCACCCCGGGGACGAGCAGACGCAGCGGATAGCCCTGCTCGGGCCGCAGCATTTCCCCGTTCTGGCCATAGCAGACCAGCACGTCGTCGAGCGCCATCGCGAGCGGAATCGTGCGCGTCAGCGACGCGCCATCGGCGCCTTCGGCCAGAAGATATTTCGCCTTCGCGCGGTCGATGCCGACCTCGTCGAGCAGCGTCGACAGGAGCACGCCGGTCCACTCGCTGCAGGAAAGCATGCCGTGCGAATACTGGACCGTCGGCACCGCGACGTTTCGCCACTCCATTCCGGTGTTCGCGCCGCATTCGACAAAGTGGATGCGCGACACCGATGGAAAGCGGACGATGTCGTCCATCGTGTAAATGCGCGGTTGGGCAACCAGACCGTGGATCATCAGCCGGTGCTGATGCGGGTCGACGTCGGGGACGCCCGCGTGATGGCGCTCGAAGTGCAGCCCCGACGGCGTGATGATGCCGAACAGGTTCTGCAGCGGCGTGAACGCCACCGACGACTGCGGCGTGCGCGTGAGTCCAGGGCTTTCGCGGCGCTTGACGTTCGCCTCGAACCTCGATGGCGCGCCGTACGGCGACGCCAGTATCGGCGCACCCAGCGTGCGGCTCCACTCGGGAACGTGCGGCGGGAGATTCTTGTCCAGGCCGTCGTCCGCGCGCGCGGAACCCGCGGTGTAGGCAGCGACTGCGCCGCCACCAAGCGCGACTGCGCGGCGCAGCAAACCGCGCCGGACGGGATCGGGTGGCGCGCTCGGATGATCTTCCGGCGCCGGCCGAATGTGGCCTGGCTTGCCGTCGTCAGTCAACATCCGCCACTCCTCTGCCTGCTTGCTAGTGCGACCCGGCGAACTGCAGCAGATCGCGCTTCAACGGCTTCTGTTCGTCGATGCGGCTTGCGATCTGCACGCAAACGCTGCGGCAGATTTCCACGAATTCCGGATCGTCGACGCGGTAGTACACGATATTGCCGGCGCGTCGCCGGCTCACCACGCCTGCCTGGTGCATCAGCGTCAAGTGCCGCGACACGTTGGTTTGCGTGGCGCCGGTCGCCGTGACAATCGCCGAGACCGAGCGCTCGTCCTGGCAGATCGTGTGCAGGATCTTGAGGCGGGTCGGCTCCGACAGCAGGCTGAAGTAACGGGCCACCACGGCGAACACGCGGTCGAGCTCACTGCCAGCCGCGCCCTGCGCGCGCGATGACACCGCGGATTTTCCCGCCAATGGACGCTTGGTTGCCTTCATTTGATTATGAGCATAGACGCATAAATAGGGCAAGTCAAATATGGAGGCAAGTCGAATATGGAGGCACAACGGTCGCGCAAATCGCAGGCTGTCAGCGCGCCTGCGCGTTACCGAACGGCCGCGCAGCGGCTCATGATCGGCGCGCTTCCTGCCGTTTCCGGGGGAAAAGCGCGCGGCCGCCCGGAGCTTTCCCTCTGACTGCCTTTCGGGACAAAAACACGCAGCGCGCAGCGCGGAGTGTTTTTGTCACGTCGTCATGGCCGCTGCGTTCAAAAGGCCCACTGCGACCGCCAGCGCGGCCAGAAGCGTGGCTGCGGCAATCTGCCCGTTCTTGATGGCTTCTGGAAAACGCGGCACCAGCTTGCCGACGAGGAAGAACACGACGATCTGGACGATGAGCGCAACGCCGCCCCACGCGACGAGATCGAGCGCCGAGACGCTCTGCGTGACCGCCCGCGCGAGCGGCAGCACGAAGCCGATGATCGCGCCAGCGAGCGAGATCGCCGCAGCCGCGTTGCCCTGGCGGATCAGCCGCAATTCGTTGTACGGCGTCACTGCCAGGTACAGCGCGAGAAACACGGCGAGAAGCGCCAGCGCCAATCCGAAATAGAGGAAGAAGGCCGGCAGCCCCGCGAGCGATTCGGACAGCGTCATCATGGACCTCGTCGAAAGTGATCAGGTGAAATAGTGCGGCACGAAGCGGCTCGTGTTGCGCGTGATCGGGCTCGTATCCTCGCGCAGGCCGATGCCGGCAGGCTCGTCGCCGATGATCCAGGCGCCGATGGTGACGTAGTCGTCGCCGAAGCGCGGGACCGGCGCGTAAGCCTGGTAGATCCTGCCCTCATCGCCATATTCGCCATCGGCGGCGATCGTCGTCCCGCCCTGATGGATGATCACGTTGGCGCCTTCGCGCGACAGCAGCGGCTTCTCGACGTAGTCACCCGCGATGCGTCCTGAATCGAAATACGCCGCCAGCAGGTTCGGATGATCGGGGAAGAGCTCCCACAGGATCGGCAGCAGTCCCTTGTTGGACAGCAGCATCTTCCACGCCGGCTCGATCACGCGCAGGCTCGAGGTGAGCAGCTGGGGACCGAATTTCTCTGCCGCCAGCCACTCCCATGGATAGAGCTTGCAGAGCACGCGGATCTCCTCGTTTTCGTTGTCGACGAAAACACCCGCGGTGGCGTCCCAGCCCACGTCTTCGATGGCGATGAAACGCGTCTCGACGCCGCCTTGCGTCGCGACGTCGCGCAGATAATCGAGATTGCCGCAGTCCTCGACGCTGTCCGCCACGCACGTGAAATGCACGGGCGTGCCCGCCGACCAGGTCACGGCGAATGCACGCCAGCTCGCTATGAGCTTTTCGTGAAGGGAATTGAATTGGTCGGCGTCCGGATCGGCGGGGCGAATCTTCTGCTCCAGCCAGCGCCACTGGGCGACCGACGCCTCGAGCAGCGCGGTCGGCGTATCGGCGTTGTATTCGAGGAGCTTCGGCGATCCGTTGCCGTCGTAGGCGAAGTCGAAGCGTCCGAACAGCGACAACTCCTTCGCGCGCCACGAGCGGGCGACGCGATCACGCCACGCCGGTGGTATCGCGAGCGCGTCGAACCGGCTGCGCGTCACAATGTGCTCGACGGCGTCGAGGCAGCGCGCATGCAATTCCGCCGTTGCCGCCTCGAGGGTGTCGATTTCGTCCGCGGTGAACCGATAGCAGCGCGTCTCGTCCCAGTACGTGCCGTCGATCGAATGGTACGAGAAGCCGATCGCTTCGCAATCTTCTCGCCAGTTCGTGCGCGGCGCGATCATTTCGCGAATCATGATGCGGACGACCCATGAGAGCCGAAGCCGCCGCGCGAGATGCTGTGGCCGCCCGAGGACGAACCGCTGCGCCCGGAGCTGGAACTGCCGTGGCTACCGTAGGATGGGCCCCAGTAGTAGCCCGAGCGGCTGCCGTCGCTGCGCCGCGCTTCCTGTTGCTCGCACTCCTTGGGATCGCCCCAATCGGCCAGGCACTCCTCCTTGGACGCGTAGCTGTTGCGCCGGCTCGTCGATGGCGAATCGCCGCAGCCGGACAGCGCCGCGGCTCCAATCAGGACCAGCGTGACGCATGCAGAGGATTTGCGGGGCCGGTGCGCCATGTGGGCGCCATGATAGCGCCCCGCGCCCTGCCTTCAGGAAGTCGCAGTGAGCAAGCTGCCGCGTCAGTGGATTACAGCGCTCGCGAGGAACCGGACCAGCGAGCCATTCTTCAGCCGGAACACGCCCTCGCCTAGCTCTTCGGCGTCTTCGACTTCGGCACGCGTCAGGTCGATCTCGGTATCGCCGCGTCGCGCTTCGAGCACGACATCATCGGCCGACGTGAACTCGTCGGGCACACGCAGATAGCCTGTTTCGAAGATCATCCCGTCGATCACCACGAAATCGGCGCCGGTCATCGTATCGAACAGATTAAGCATTGCTTAAGTCCTCGCGTTACGCGGGGTTGCGCTGCTCGAGCCTCCCCTTGCTTCCGAAATGGGGTCTCACCGGCCCGGCTTCAAGGCTACGCGGCCGCATGGGGAAAGAAACGTGCGAAGTCCACCGACGGGGTGACGGACACCGCCGGAAGGCCTTGCAGGAGCGACGAACGGCGGCTGTAGGAGGGACGGCGGTCAGGCGACCAGAGCACGCACGAAGTTGGGCAGCGCGAACGCGGCGCGATGCGTGTCGCCGTTGTAGAACTGCAGATCGCGCAGGCCCCGTTGCGCGATCCGGCGATCGACCTGCAACGGAGTCATGCCGGTCGGATCGAGCAGCGGCGAACAACACGCCATCATCCACATGCCGCCGTACAGCGGGATCGAGGTCAAGTAGGGCGCGACCACGGGAAAAGCGCCGCGCAAATTCGCAAGCGAGGCGCGGATGCGCTCCGGATGCGCGATCGGGCTCGCGATATGCAGCGTCATCGCCCCCATGGGCGTCAGCCGCGCTGCGCACGCGGCATAGAACTCCGGCGTGTAGAGATTGGTCGACGGTCCGCCGGCGTCGGTCAGGTCGAGCACGATGAGGTCGAACTGCTCGGTCGAGTTGCGCACGTAGGCAAATCCGTCCCCGATCTCGAGCGTGACGCGCGGATCGTCGAACGCGCCGCGATGGACGGTCGCGAGATACTTGCGCGCAATGTCGACGACCGCGAGATCGATTTCGGCCAACGTTACCGATTTGATCGACGGGTGTTTCAGCAGCTCCTCGGCCGAACCGCCGTCGCCGCCGCCGACCACCAGTGCGCGCTGCGGCTGCGGATGCGTAACCGCCGCGACGTGCACCAGGTTCTCGTGATAGAAAAACTCATCGCGCTCCGACGTCATGAAGCAGCCGTCGAGGCGGAACAGTTTGCCGAACGCCACGCTGTCGTGCACCTCCACCGTCTGGAACGGCGACCGGAATTTCTCGAACTGCCGCGACGATCGAACGAAAAAACCCCAATCGTCCGTGAGGAATTCGGTCATCGCGCCGGGCGCGATGTAGCCGGCGGGAAGGGGCGGTTCGCTGTCGTCGGGCCGGTCAACAGGCATCCTTGCCCCCGCGGCGGATCGCCTGGAAGCGCTTGCGGCGCGGCTGGAGCGTGGCTTCGAGCGTGCGAAAAACCTGTTCCGCCTTCGCGGTATTGTCGGTCGTCAGATTGCAAACGTAGACGTCGACGCTGACGAAGCCCGCTTCCGGCCAGGTATGAATGGCGATGTGCGACTCGGCGAGCAGGACCGTTCCAGTCACGCCCTGCGGCTCGAATTGGAAAAAACGCTCACCGACAACGGTGAGGCCGGCATCGCGCGCCGCCTTGACGCACAGCTCGCGCAATGGATCGGCTTGTGTGAATTCCGGCGTATCGGCAGGGCAGCCGTACCATTCGCCCAACAGATGGATTCCCTCCATGCGCCGTTCCCCTCCGCTAGTCGTCGCGCCGATGTTGGTGCTTGTCACGCCGCAAGGCAATTACCGCTGCGGCTCCCCGGCGAATCCCACACGTTCTCCGCCGCGGCCAAGCTATCGATAACATCGCGTGCGGTGAAGCGCTTCGGACGACCATGTTCGCTCTACGAAAAACGTGGAATTATTGCACAATTATGCTGTCCCAGCGATAATTTCCCGTTGTTCTGCAAAGCATTGCCTGTATCGACGCACGGCATCTTCGCGCATTTTCGTATCTCAACCCTTTCCGATCGAAACCATGAACGCTCCTGCGTCCGCGCACGCCACCGACGTTGAACTTGCGAACGCCATACGTGCGCTGGCGATGGATGCGGTCGAGGCGGCCAAGTCGGGACATCCGGGCATGCCGATGGGCATGGCTGAAATCGCGGTGGCATTGTGGAACCGCCACCTGCGCCACAATCCCGCCAATCCGCATTGGCCGAATCGCGACCGCTTTGTTCTTTCGAACGGCCACGGCTCGATGTTGCAATACGCGTTGCTGCATCTGACCGGCTACGACTTGCCGATGGGCGAGTTGCGCAACTTCCGCCAATTGCATTCGAAGACGCCCGGGCACCCGGAGGTCGGCGTCACGCCCGGCGTCGAAACGACGACGGGGCCGCTTGGCCAGGGACTGGCCAACGCGGTTGGCATGGCGCTGGCCGAACGCCTGCTCGCAAGCGAGTTCAACCAGCCGGATCATGTGATCGTCGACCATCACACTTACGTGTTCGCGGGCGATGGCTGCCTGATGGAGGGCATTTCGCACGAGGCGTGCTCGCTCGCCGGCACGCTCGGCCTGGGCAAGCTGATCGCCTTCTACGACGACAACGGCATTTCGATCGACGGTCACGTCGCGGGCTGGTTCACCGACGACACACCGCTGCGCTTCGCCGCCTACGGATGGCACGTCATTGCCGGTATCGACGGTCACGATGTCGCCGCCGTGGATGCCGCAATTTGCAAAGCGAACGCTGTCACCGATCGTCCGTCGCTGCTGTGCTGCAAGACCACCATCGGCCGCGGTGCGCCGACCAAGGCCGGAACCGAAGCCGCGCACGGCGCCGCGCTTGGCGAAAAGGAAGTGGCGGCGACGCGCGCCGCGCTCGGCTGGACATATCCGCCGTTCGAAATACCCGCCAACATCTATGCGGGCTGGAACGCGCGCGAATGCGGCGCGCTGCTCGAAGCCGAATGGGACGCAAAGTTCGCTGGGTATCGCGCCGCGTATCCCGATCGAGCCGCGGAGTTCGCGCGGCGCATGGCGGGCAATCTCCCCGCGGATTTCCATTCGAAGGCGCGCGCATTCGTCGCGGCGCAGGCTGCGAAAGCAGAGACGGTCGCGACCCGCAAGGCTTCGCAGCAGGCGATCGAGGCTTATGCCAAGCTGTTGCCGGAAATGCTCGGCGGATCCGCGGATCTCACTGGCTCGGTGTTCACCAACTGGTCTGGCAGCACCGTCGTCACCCGCGACAAGCCCGGCAACTACGTGAACTTCGGCGTGCGCGAATTTGCGATGAGCGCGATCGCCAACGGGCTCGCGGCGCACGGCGGATTCATTCCGTACGTCGGGACATTCCTCACGTTCTCCGATTACGCGCGCAATGCGTTGCGAATGGCCGCCTTGATGAGGCTGCGCACGCTCTTCGTCTACACGCACGATTCGATCGGGCTCGGCGAAGATGGTCCGACGCACCAGTCGGTCGAGCATGCTGCCGCGCTGCGCCTGATCCCGGGCATGGACGTGTGGCGCCCATGCGATACGGTCGAGACGGCGATCGCCTGGGCGGCGGCGCTCGAAAAAAGGAACGGGCCTTCGTGCCTGCTGTTCACGCGACAGAACGTGCCCTTCGTCAAGCGCGACGACGCGCAAATCGCCACAGTCGGGCGGGGCGGCTATGTGCTCGCCGATTTCGACGCCGCGCTGACCGGCGCGCGCGCGCTGGTGCTTGCGACGGGGTCGGAGGTCGGGCTCGCGCTGGCGGCACGCGACATGCTTGCCAAGGACGGCGTCAACGTGCGCGTGGTCTCGCTCCCGTGCACCAACGTCTTCGACCGGCAGGATGCCGGCTACCGCGAAGCCGTGCTGCCGCGCGGCGTGCCGCGCGTGGCCGTCGAGGCCGGTGTGACGGATTTCTGGCGCAAATACGTCGGCGCCGTCGACGATCCGCATGCGGCCGTCGTCGGCATCGATACATTCGGCGAATCGGCGCCGGCGCCGGTGCTGTTCAAGCACTTCGGCTTCACCCCCGAGCACGTCGTTGCCGCCGTGCGTGGCATCCTGTAGATCAAGATCCTGAATTGTGAACTGAATGCCCGATGAGCGAAGCTTTCATCCGCCCCGCCGCTCCCGCCGACGCCGCCGCGATCGCGCAGGTGCGCGTGGACGCCTGGCGCAGCACCTATCGCGGGATGATCCCGGATGCCTATCTCGCTGCGATGAAAATCGAGGAAAGCACGGCCCTCTGGGACAAGGTGCTCACTGCCGCGCCGAATACCACCAACACGTTCGTGGCCGAGATCGACGGGACCGTCGTCGGTTTCGCGTCGGGAATGATGCTGGCCGAACCGAAGCATGGCCTCGACGCGGAGCTCACCGCCGTGTACCTCAAGGACGGCGCGCAGCGCGCGGGCATCGGACGGCGGCTCGTGGCCGCGGTGGCATCGGCGCAGCGTGCGCACGGGGCGAGCGGTCTCATCGTATGGGTGATTGCCGGCAACAAGGCCGCGCGCGCATTCTACGAACGACTTGCGGCCGAGCTGCTGGTCGAGCAGCCCTTTACCTGGGACGGCATGGACCTGGTCGAGGCCGGTTACGGCTGGCGCGACCTGCCCGCCCTCATCGCGGGCGGTGGCGCGCCGGTTGCATTGCATTGACATTCATTTCCCGCTTATCGGAGAACCAGCATGACCATCAAAGTCGCGATCAATGGCTACGGCCGCATCGGACGCAACATCCTGCGTGCCCACTACGAGGGCGGCAAGAAGCACGACCTGCAAATCGTCGCGATCAACGATCTCGGGAGTCCCGAGACCAACGCGCACCTCACGCGCTACGACACCGCGCACGGTAAGTTCCCGGGCAAGGTCGAGGTCGACGGCGACGCGATGGTCGTCAACGGTGATCGCATCAAGGTGTTCGCCAACCGCGATCCGGCAACGCTGCCGTGGGGCGGCATCGGCGTCGACGTCGTCCTCGAATGCACCGGTCTTTTCACTACCAAGGAGAGGGCCAGCGCGCATCTGAAAGGCGGCGCAAAGAAGGTGATCATCTCCGCGCCCGGCGGCAAGGATGTCGACGCCACGATCGTGTACGGCGTCAATCACAAGACGCTCAAGGCCAGCGATACGGTAATCTCCAATGCGTCGTGCACCACCAACTGCCTGGCGCCGCTGGTCAAGCCGCTGCATGACGCGATCGGCGTCGTCAACGGATTGATGACGACCGTCCACGCCTACACGAACGACCAGGTGCTGACGGACGTCTACCACGAAGACCTGCGCCGGGCGCGTTCCGCCACGATGAGCATGATCCCCACCAAGACGGGTGCGGCGTCCGCCGTCGGGCTCGTCCTCCCCGAATTGAACGGCAAGCTCGACGGCTACGCGATTCGCGTGCCGACGATCAACGTGTCCCTCGTCGATCTGTCGTTCATCGCGGCGCGCGACACTACCGTCGACGAGGTGAACGCGATCATGAAGACCGCGTCGGAATCGGGGCCGTTGAAAGGGATTCTCAACTGCAACACGGGGCCGCTGGTGTCGGTCGATTTCAACCATGATCCGGCGTCGTCGACGTTCGACACGACGCTCACCAAGGTCTCGGGCCGCCTCGTCAAGGTTTCGAGCTGGTATGACAACGAATGGGGCTTCTCGAACAGAATGCTGGACACGACGATGGCGCTGATGGCGGCGAAGTAGCGGCCGCCGGTAGCGGCTTTACGAGGATCCGACGGTGAAGTTCAAACGGCTTTCCGAAGTCGACGTCCGCGGCAAGCGGGTATTCATCCGCGCGGATCTCAATGTCCCGCAGGACGACGCCGGCAATGTCACCGACGACATGCGGATACGCGCGTCGGTGCCCGCAATCAAGGACGCGCTGTCGCGTGGGGCTTCGGTCATGGTGACGTCCCATCTTGGCCGCCCCACCGAAGGCGCATGGAAGGCCGAGGACTCGCTGGCGCCCGTCGGCAGGCGTCTTTCGGAGCTGCTCGGGATTGATCTTCCGCTCATCCGCGACTGGGTCGATGGTGGCGAGTGGCACGCGGGTCTGCAACCGGGACAAGCCGTGTTGCTTGAAAACTGCCGGATGAACAAGGGCGAGAAGAAGAACAGCGATGAGCTTGCGCAAAAAATGGCGAAGCTGTGCGATGTCTACGTCAACGACGCGTTCGGCACCGCGCATCGCGCCGAGGCGACCACTTACGGCATCGCCCGATATGCGCCCGTCGCTTGCGCCGGGCCGCTGCTCGCTGCCGAGCTCGATGCATTGGGCCGCGCGCTCGCCGACCCGAGGCGGCCGCTGGTCGCGATCGTCGCGGGATCGAAGGTGTCCACGAAGCTCACGATCCTGCGCGCGCTCGCGGCGAAGGTCGACGCGTTGATCGTCGGCGGCGGTATCGCCAATACGTTCATCCTTGCCGCCGGCGGCCGGATCGGCAAGTCGCTTGCCGAACCCGACCTGGTGCCGGAGGCGAAGGCGATTCTCGCTGACTTTCCGGGGAAGGTCCCGATTCCCATCGATGCGGTCGTGGCCAAGGAGTTCACCGCGACGGCGAAACCCGGGCTCAAGGCCATCGAGAACGTCGCGCCCGATGACCTGATCCTCGACATCGGACCGACGTCGGTTGCCGCGCTGAAGGTGATCATCGCCGGCGCCGGCACGATCGTGTGGAACGGACCGGTGGGCGTGTTCGAATTCGATGCGTTTGCCGGCGGCACCAGGGCCATCGGCGAGGCGATCGCCACCTCGCCGGCGTTTTCGATTGCAGGCGGCGGCGACACCGTGGCCGCGATCGCCAAGTTCGGCCTGGCCGACAGGATCGGCTACATCTCGACCGGTGGCGGCGCGTTTCTCGAGTTTCTGGAGGGGAAAACGCTCCCCGCGGTCGAAATTCTCGAAAAACGCGCGGCGCAATAATGCGTACCGTCGCGTCGGGCTGAAGCGGGATCCACAAGGAACTCGCTGCATCCAGTCCTGCTGGGCGAGGCGAAAGCCTTGCGCGGCTATTTCGCCAAGAACGAGCGGATTGCCTCGCCCTGCTTCGCGACGTTGAGCACTCCTTCGAGATGGCCGCCGTCACCTTCGATGACGACGACTTCCGCGACACCGCCCTGCGCCTTGTAGCGCTCGGCCGCGCGTTTCGCGAGCTCCGGCGGAAAGATCTCATCGGAGGCTGCCGGCACGAACAGGATCTTCGCCTTCATGCCCTTCACCTCGTCGTCGGTCAGCCGGTAGAGCTGGTTGGCCTTCGCCGTGTAGATCAGCGAATTGCCGTCTGTCGTCTTGGCCCGTGCGACGCCGGTCTTGTTGAGCGTGTCCTCGATCGCGAATGTATTGCTCATCGCGTCGATCGGATTTTTTGCCGGGTCGGCCCATTTGTAGCCGAACGTCTTCTCTGCCCATCCAAACGATCGCGCGGTGATCGTGACGATTTTCAGCGACTGCGCGATACCGTCGACGGGCTCGTCGCGGCCGTAGTAGTCGCCGTTGTTCCATTTCGGGTCGAGCCTGATCGGCAGCGCCCAGACGTCGAGCAACTCGATGACATACGGATGGATGTCGAATCCCGGCCCGATGACGTGCACCACGCGCTCGACGAACCCTGGATAGAGCGCCGCCCATTCCATCGCGAGCATCGAGCCGTTCGACGCGCCGGCGACCGCCTGCAGCTTTTTCACGCCGAGCGAATCCACGAGTGCCCTGTGCACGCGAACCGTGTCGCGCAGCGAGACCACGGGAAACGACATCGCGTATGGTTTTCCGGTGTCCGGATTGACGCTCGCGGGCCCGGTGGTGGTGACGTTCGGGTCCTTGGTGTTGAGATTGGTCAGGTTATCGGCACTGATGACGAAGTACTTGTCGGTGTCGATCGGACGTCCGGCGCCGATGATCGGGTCCCAGTAGCCGGCCGCCGCGTCGCCCGGTTGATACTTGCCGGCGGCATGCGAGGTCCCCGAGAAGAAATGCGGGACGAAAATCGCGTTGTCGCCCGCGGCATTGAGCTTGCCGTACGTCTCGTAGCCGACCTTGACGCCCTTGATCGTCTTGCCGCCGACCGTGGTGTAACTCGGAAGCGAGAAAATCTTCTTTTCGACCGGTCCGTCGTAAGCCGCCGCCACGCCGGCCGCGAGCAGCAGCGCCGCCAGCAGCGCGCGAGTCATCCGATGTGCAATGCGCATGCTTGTCTCCCTCTTGGTTTGCGGCCTCTCACCCTTCCGGCCTGCGGTCATTCTAGCGGCAGACGCATTCCCGCGAAATTGGAATTGCCGTAACATTCCTCAACCATAGCAATTGCAATACAAAGGAAAGTCGTGACCCGCAACACCAAGATTGTCGCCACACTGGGACCCGCGTGCAGCGATCCCGCGGTTCTCCAGCGAATGCTCGCCGCCGGCGTCGACGTCGTGCGGCTCAATTTCTCGCATGGCGCCGCCGCCGATCACGTCGCGCGGGCCCAGCTGGTCCGCGAAACGGCGCAGCGGCTTGGCCGCGAGGTCGCGATCATGGCCGACCTGCAGGGCCCGAAGATCCGGGTCGGCAAGTTCGCCGCCGGCAAGGTCGAGCTCAAACCGGGCCAGACGTTCATCCTGGATGCCGAATGCGAGTTGGGCGATGCGACGCGCGTGGGGCTCGATTACAAGGAGCTGCCGCAGGACGTGTCGCCGGGCGCGGTGCTGCTGCTCAACGACGGCCTGATCCGTCTCAACGTCGAGTCGGTCGACGGCCCGCGCATCATCACCAAGGTCGTGCTCGGCGGAACGCTGTCGAACAACAAGGGCATCAACCGGATGGGCGGCGGCCTGACGGCACCGGCACTGACGGCGAAGGACATGGACGACATGAAGGCGGCGGCGATGCTCGAAGCCGATTTTCTCGCCGTCTCGTTTCCGAAGAACAAGGAAGACATGTACATGGCGCGGCAGCTGTTGCGCGCCGCGGGTGGCCGCGCATTGCTGATCGCCAAGATCGAGCGCGCCGAGGCCATCACCTATCTGGACGAGATCATCGAGGCGTCCGACGGCATCATGGTGGCGCGCGGCGATCTCGCCGTGGAAGTCGGCAACGCGTCCGTTCCCGGGCTCCAGAAGCGGATGATCAAGCTTGCCCGGGAACGCAACAAGCTGACGATTACCGCCACACAGATGATGGAGTCGATGATTTTCGCGCCCGTGCCGACCCGCGCGGAGGTTTCCGACGTGGCGAATGCGGTGCTCGACGGCACTGACGCGGTCATGCTCTCGGCGGAAACAGCGGCCGGCAAATACCCGGTCGAGACCGTCGAGGCGATGGCGCAGATCTGCATCGAGGCGGAGAAATACGAAACCGTCGAGCTCGATCGCGATTTTCTGAACCGCACGTTTACGCGTGTCGACCAGTCGATCGCGATGGCGACGCTGTTCACGGCGTTCCACCTGAAGGTCAAGGCGATCGCCTCGCTGACCGATTCGGGCTCCACGGCGCTCTGGATGTCGCGGCACAACTGCGGCAGTCCGATCTACGCGCTGACGCCCAAAGTGGAGACGCAGCGCAAGATGGCGCTGTACCGCAACGTGCGCCCGCTGTTCCTCGAGCAGAGCACCGATCGCGACATGGTCTTGATCGCCGCGGAGGAGCTGCTGGTCGCCAAGGGCGAGGTCAAGCAGGGCGACCTCATCGTGCTTACGATCGGCGAGCCGATGGGTAAATCGGGCGGGACCAACACCATGAAGATTGTCCGTGTCGGGGAGCATCGCTCCTGACACTGGAAATCTCGGTGACCGCTAATGCGGGCGCAGCCCGCGTTAAGTGAGCGAAGCGAGGGGCGGTCACTCAAATTGTCAGAGTCGGTGAACACCGAGCCTGACAATCCCGGCCAACGCGAGCGGAAGCGACCGTTAAGCGAGCGAAGCGGGCGGTGAACGCTCAGATTGTCCGGCGGCGGGCTTGACGGACCGCCGGTTGCAGCGATGTAACCAGATGGTTAATATCGGCGGATGTCGGTACTCGCCCGCCCCGCCGCCACGCCATCCATCGGGTCAAGGGCGAAACCCGCGCGTCCGACGCGCGATGCGGCCCGTACGCAGGCCGCGATTCTCGAAGCAGCCACGCAGGAATTCGCGCGCCATGGCTTGGGCGGCGCGCGCGTCGATCGCATCGCCGCCCGCGCGAAGACGAACAAGCGGATGCTCTACTATTATTTCGGCGGCAAGGAGGATCTCTTTCTTGCCGTGCTCGAGCGCGCCTACGAGCACATCCGCGGTGAGGAACAGCAGCTGCACCTGACGAATCTTCCGCCCGTCGCGGGAGTGACGGAGCTCGTGGTATTCACGTGGAACTACTTCGTCGCGCATCCCGAATTCATGACGCTGCTCAACAGCGAGAACCTGCACCGTGCCCAGCATCTCAAGCGCTCGCGCAAGATTCGCGCGATGCACTCGCCGCTGATCGCCACGCTGTCGGAGGTCCTGACGCGCGGCGCGCGCGAGGGCGTCTTCCGGCGGGGCGTGGACCCGGTCCAGCTCTATGTGTCCATCGCGGCGTTGGGCTACTTCTACCTGTCGAACAACCACACGCTGTCGACGATCTTCGGCCGCGACCTGCTGGCGGCCAGGGCCAAGGCCGCCCGGCTCGCGCACATCAAGGCGCTGGTGCTGGGCTACCTTCGACCCGACAGGACGTCCGGTTGACGGCGGGCTCGTACTTTGCCCATAATTATTAACCATCTGGTTACATAGCGGCTGAGCGGCTCCAGCCGGCGCGCCGCACCAACAGCCACCAAGCCAAGGAACCATCGATGCGCCCTGCGTTGTGGCACCGAGTCCTGTTCTCCGCATGGACGCGCCCGGTGTTGCTGATCGTGATCCTGCTCGTCGTCTGGGACCTGGCGATCCGCCTGTTCGGCATCAAGCCGTACCTCATTCCGGCACCGGAAGCGGTGGTCCGCCAATTGATCGTCGAATGGCCGAGGCTATGGCGCGAGAGCCTGGTCACGACTTACGCAACGCTTGGTGGCTTCGCGCTGTCGATCCTGTTCGGCATTCCGATGGCGTTGATGATCGCCTATTCGCGGACGGTGGAAAGCTTCGTCTATCCGCTCCTCGTTTTTTCGCAGAGCGTTCCCAAGATCGCCATCGCGCCTCTTTTTGTCGTCTGGTTCGGCTTCGGCATCATTCCCAAGGTCATCTGCGCGTTCATGCTCGGATTCTTCCCGGTGGTCGTGTCGACCGTCGCCGGATTCAAATCGGTCGAGCCCGACATGCTCGATCTCGCGCGCTCGATGAAGGCCTCGAAGCTGTCGACGTTCATGCGCATATCGCTGCCGCAGGCGATGCCGTCGCTGTTCGCGGGGCTCAAGGTGTCGGTCACGCTCGCGGTCGTCGGCGCCGTGGTCGGCGAATTTGTGGGCTCGAATTCCGGCATCGGCTACCTGCTGCAGATCGCCAACGGCAACTTCGATTTGCCGCTGATGTTCGCGGCGCTCACCGTACTCTCGGGGATCGGCGTCCTGCTGTTCGTCGCGGTGGACGTCGTCGAACGCCTGATGATTCCGTGGCACGCATCGCATCGCAACGATTTCACGGCGACCGCCTGATCGGCGCCGGAATACAACGAAGGAGGATTACCATGTCGTACCGCCGCATCGTTTCGCTTCTCGCCGCCGCGCTGTTCGGCGCGCTCGCCGCCTTTCCGGCCGCGGCCCAGCCCAAAGACAAGGCCATCCTGCTGCTCAACTGGTATGTCTACAGCGAGCATGCGCCGTTCTTCCTCGGCAAGGAACGCGGCTATTTCGATCAGGAAGGCATCGACCTCGACATCCAGGAAGGCCGCGGGTCCGGCGTAACGGTGCAGGCTGTCGCCGCCGGCACCGCGAACTTCGGCTACGCCGACGTGCCGACAATGATCAAGGCGGCGGCCAAGGGCGCCCCGGTGATCGCGATCGGCGTAGCGCTGCAGACCTCCGCGATGTCGGTCATGGGCTTTGCCGACAAGAACATCAAGACGCCCGCCGACATCAAGGGCAAGATCGTCGCGGTCACGCCAGGCGATTCGATGTCGCAGATCTGGCCGCTGTTCCTCAAGAAGACCAATATCGGCGAGGGTGACTTCAAGCAGGTGGCGGGCGATGCGCAAACGAAGCTCAACGCCGTGATCAACGGCCAGGCCGACCTGCTGCTCGGCTACGTGATGGACCAGGCGATCAAGTTGCAGGATGCCACGAAGAAGCAGGTCTATCCGATCCGCTTTGCCGACTACGGCGTCAACCTGGTGAGCTCGGGCATCATCGTCAACAAGGAAACGCTCGCCAAGAATCCGGACATGGTCAAGCGCTTCATGCGCGCGGCGACGAAATCGCTCGAGGAAGCGGCCAAGAATCCGGAAGCTGCGATCGATGCGATGCTGAAGGCCAATCCGAAATCGGGCGTGAAGGAGACGGCGCTGGTTGGCATGAAAGCCACCGCCGCGCTGTACAAGGGGCCCGACAATCCGAATGACCGTCCGTTCCGGGTCGGCGCCAAGAACATGCAGGAGTCGTTCATGCTGCTCACCGAGTACGGCGGGCTCGACAAGGCCACGGCCGGCAAGGTCGAGGATTACTACACCAACACATATCTTCCCTAGCGTGTGCCAGGCCGCGGCGGATCCGTCGCGGCTTCGCGCTGGATCGGACACTCGCAAGCTGCCATGACTGCCGCGTTGCAACGCGTGCCGGCGCCCGCGTCATCCGCGGCAGCCGCGCGCCCGCTGATACGGCTGGATCACGTCGCCAAGACCTACCGTACCGCCGATGGTCCGGTCGAGTCGCTTAAGCCGTTGACCTTCGAAATCCGCGACGGCGAGTTCATGGCCATTGTCGGGCCGTCCGGTTGCGGCAAATCGACGCTGCTCAAGATGGTGGCGGGCCTGTTGCCCGCATCGGCGGGGACGATTGCGATCGACGGCAAGCCGGTGAACGGTCCTCCCGACGACGTAGGCATCGTATTCCAGAGTCCCGTCCTCCTCGCGTGGCGATCGGTGCTCGAAAACGTGATGCTGCAGATTCAGATGCGCAAGCTGCCGCGCGACCGGTATCTGCCGCGGGCGCGTGACCTGCTGCGGCTGGTCGGCCTCTCGGATTTCGAACGCAAATATCCGTGGCAGCTATCGGGCGGAATGCAGCAGCGGGCGTCGATCTGCCGTGCGCTGGTGCACGATCCTGCCGTGCTGCTGATGGACGAGCCCTTCGGTGCCCTCGATGCCATGACGCGCGAAAAAATGAATCTCGAGCTGCAGCGTATCTGGTTCGAGACGAAGAAGACGGTCCTGTTCATCACGCACAGCATTCCCGAAGCGGTGTTTCTCGCGGACCGCGTATTGGTGATGACGGAGCGCCCCGGCGAGATCGCGGCGATCTACGACGTGCCGCTCGGGCGCCCGCGCTCGCTCAATGTGATGGGCGACCCCGCATTCGTGGGTCTCACCCAGCAGATCCGCAAGCACTTCTATTCGCAGGGAACGCTGGACGCGTAGCTTCCACCGCACACGGAATGAACGCCGCCCCGCGCTTCTCGATCATCGCCGCGCAAGCCTGCGAGCGCCCCGTGCACTTGCGCATGCCGTTTCGCTTCGGCATGGCCACGGTCACGTCGGCGCCGCAGGCGTTCGTTCGCGTGCGGATTCGCCTGGACGACGGACGCGAGGCAGAGGGCGCCGGGGCCGAGCTGATGATCCCGAAGTGGTTCGACAAGTCCCCCGGCAAAGACAGCGACGCCAATATCGATGACTTGCGCGAAGCCGTGCAGGCCGCACGTGCTATGTATACGGCAACCGCGTCTCGTGGGTCGGCGTTCGGCCACACGGTGCGCTGCCACGCCGCGCTGCTGCGGGAAGGCGAGCGCGCGGGACGGCCGCCACTCGTCGCCGGTTTCGGCGGTGCGCTCGTCGACCGCGCGGTGCTGGACGCGCTGTGCGTGGCCATGAACACATCGTTCGTGGCCGCACTCAACGCCAATCTTCCGGGGATCGATGCCGCGCTCGCACCGGATCTTGCCGGCTTTGCCATCGACGCGTTCCTGCGCAGTCTGGCGTTGCCTGCCTCGATCGCCGCGCGCCACACCGTCGGCTTGCTCGACCCGCTCGTGGCCAACGACGCCGCCAATCGCCCCGCCGACTCTTTGCCGTTCACGCTGGCCGAGGTCATCGCGCACTACGGCCATCGGTATTTCAAGGTCAAGCTGCGCGGCAATCCGGATGCCGACATCGCGCGCCTCGTGGCGATCGCCGGCGTCCTGGATGCACTGCCCGGCTATGCGGTCACGCTCGATGGCAACGAGCAGTTTCCCGACGTTGCCGCCGTCAACGCGTTCGTGGCGCAATTGCGACGCACGCCCGCCCTGGGCCGAATGGCCGCCGCCACGCTCTACCTGGAGCAGCCATTGGCGCGCGAAGCGACGCTGGCGGTGCCCGTGCGCGCTCACGAGTTACCGCTGCTGATCGACGAAAGCGACGACACGTACGCCGCCTGGCCGGCGGCCCGCGCGTGCGGCTATACGGGGGTGTCGAGCAAGAGTTGCAAGGGACTCTACAAGTCGATCGTCAATGCGATGCGCTGCGCGCAATGGAACGCGGAACATGGCGCGTCGCACTACTTTCTTTCCGGCGAAGACTTGACGACGCAGGCCGGCCTCGCGCTGCAGCAGGATCTCGCATTGGCTGCCGCGCTCGGCGTCCGGCACGTCGAGCGCAATGGCCATCATTATGTCGATGGCTTCGCCGGGCAAGGTGCGCCGGCAAGCGAGCAGGCAGCCTTTTCCGCCGCGCATCCGGATCTTTATGAGGCACGGGGCGGCAACGTGCGGGTGAACATTCGCGGCGGTGCGCTTTCGTTGCGATCACTGACGGGAGCAGGATTCGCGACCGCGGCGCGTCCCGATTTCGCGCAAATGGCGCCGTTGGCCGGCGCACATCGAACCGCGGTCGCCGTCGGAAGCACCGCATGACCGGCGCGACGCACCCGGTCGGCGTCATCGGCATCGGGCTCGTCGGGCTCGCGTTGGTGGAGCGGCTGCGTGCTGCGCGGATCAAGGTGCTGGGTTACGACATCGATCCCGTGCGCTGCGAGGGGCTGCGCGCGGCGAGTGCCGTCGTCGCCACCGACGCGGCCGCAGTGTTCGCCGCCTGCGACAACGTGGTGCTCGCCCTCCCCGACGGCGGCCGGACCGCGGCGCTGGTGCGCGAAGCGCTGCCGCAGATCAGGCCCGGCTCGCTGCTGGTCGATTGCGTCACATCGGATCCGGATCAGACGGTCGCGCTCGCGGTGCGCCTGGCCGCGCGCGGCGTGCGCCTGGTGGACGCGCCGTTGTCGGGGTCGAGCCAGCACATCCGGGATGGCACCGCGGTGATGATGATCGGCGGCGACCGCGACACCTGCGACGCCCTCGAGCCGGTGCTCGCCGCGATCGCATCGCGCCGGTTCCTGCTCGGACCGCCCGGCAGCGGCGCGCGCGCGAAGCTTGCGACCAACCTGCTGCTCGGGCTGAACCGCGCGGCGCTGGCCGAGGCACTCGTGTTCGCACAAACGCTGGGACTCGACCTGCCGATGTTTCTCGATCTGGTACGCGCCACCCCGGCCTATTCGCGCGCCGTCGATGCCAAAGGAGCGCAAATGATCGACGGCGAGTTCGCGCCGCCCCAGTCGCGGATTCGCCAGCACCGCAAGGACCTGGGCCTCATGCTGGAAGCCGCGCACCGCGGAGGCAAGGCGCTGCCGCTGACGTCGCTGCATGCGGCGCTGCTCGATGCGGCGATTGCCGATGGGGCCGGCGATCTCGACAATGCGGCGATCATCGACACGATTCGCCACTGGCCGCCGCAGAAGGGGAGCACGAAGTGAATACGATTCGACTCGGCGTCATAATGAATGGTGTCACGGGGCGAATGGGCACCAACCAGCACCTGATCCGCTCGATCAACGCAATTCGCGCGCAAGGCGGCGTGGCGCTCGATGCCGGAACGCGGATCATGCCGGACCCGATCCTCGTCGGTCGCAATGCGGCCAAGATCGAAGCGCTCGCCCTCGCGCACAATGTCGAGCGCTGGACGACCGATCTCGACGGCGCGCTTGCCAACAAGAACGATGCGATCTATTTCGATTCGGCGTCCACCGGCTTGCGGCCCGAGCTGATCCGCAAGGCCATTGCCGCGGGCAAGCACATCTATACGGAAAAGCCGGTTGCACCCACGGTTGCCGAAGCGCTCGATTTGTATCGGCGCGCCGAAGCCGCTGGCGTCAGGCACGGCGTGGTGCAGGACAAGCTGTGGCTGCCCGGCCTCCTGAAACTGCGGCTGCTGGTCGATTCCGGATTCTTCGGACGCATTCTTTCCGTGCGCGGCGAATTCGGGTACTGGGTGTTCGAAGGCGACTGGCAGCCGGCGCAACGGCCGTCGTGGAACTACCGCAAGGAAGACGACGGCGGCATCATCGTCGACATGCTGTGCCACTGGCGGTACGTGCTCGACAATCTGTTCGGAAGCGTCAAGGCGGTGAGCTGCCTGGGCGCCACGCACATTCCGCAGCGCTGGGACGAGTCGAACCAGCCATACAGGGCCACCGCCGACGACGCCGCCTACGCGACATTCGAGCTCGAGGGCGGCATCGTCGCACAGATCAACAGCTCCTGGTGTACGCGCGTGCGCCGCGACGATCTCGTCACGTTCCACGTCGACGGGACCCTCGGCTCGGCGGTGGCCGGGCTCACCGATTGCGTGATTCAGCCGCGCACCGCGACGCCCAAGCCGGTGTGGAATCCCGATGTTCCGCAAACGATCGACTTTTTTGCGACGTGGCAGGACCTGCCGGCGAATCGCGCGTACGACAACGCGTTCAAGGTCGAGTGGGAGCTTTTCCTCAGGCACGTCGTGTCCGGAGGAGCTTTCCCGTGGAACCTGCTGGAGGGCGCGAAGGGTGTCCAGCTCGCGGAGCTCGGATTGCAAAGCTGGAAGGAGCGGCGCTGGGTAGACGTGCCGCCGCTGGCCGCGTAAACCATGCCCGCGCTACGGCTTCCGACCGCCACCGGCAAGCTCGCGCCGTATACGCTGCGCGACGCCACCGCGTGGCCATTGCCGCTGCGCAAGCCGAAGTGGAATCGCGTGGCGTTCGCCGCGGCTCACGTCGTCGCCGATCCGCGCGCCGATGTCGACCCTTGGCTCACCGCGGCCATCGACTGGGATACCACGCTCGCGTTTCGCCGGCACCTGTGGGCGCTGGGGTTCGGCGTTGCCGAGGCGATGGACACCGCGCAGCGCGGGATGGGCCTCGACTGGCCGACGTCGCTCGAATTGATCCGGCGCAGCGTCGGCGAAGCGCGTTCGCTTCCGGGTGCGGTCGTGTTTTCGGGCGCGGGCACGGATCAGCTTGCCGCGAACGCGGCGCTGACGATCGATCGCGTGATCGAAGCCTATGAAGAGCAATGCGCGGCGGTCGAGGCCGCCGGAAGCCGCATCATCCTGATGGCGAGCCGCGCGCTGGCGGCGTGTGCACGATCGCCCGACGACTATGCCCATGTGTACGGACGCGTGCTGGCGCAAGTGCGCGAACCCGTGATCCTGCACTGGCTGGGCGAGATGTTCGATCCGGCGCTCGCCGGCTATTGGGTTGGCGCGGGCGGTCTCGCCAGCGATCCCGACCATGCGCGCGCGACGATGGTCTGCGCCGAGGCCATCACGGCGAACGCCGCGAAGGTCGACGGGGTCAAGGTTTCGTTGCTCGACGCCGGCAAGGAGATCGCGCTGCGCCGCCTTCTGCCCGATGGCGTGCGCATGTACACGGGCGACGACTTCAACTTCGCGGATTTGATCGGCGGCGACGCAACCGGACACTCCGATGCGCTGCTCGGCATCTTCGACGCGATCGCTCCCGCCGCGTCGGCCGCGTTGACGGCGCTCGCAGCAGACGATCGCGCGCAATTCAAATCGATTCTTGCGCCGACCGTGCCACTGTCGAGGCACATCTTCGCGGCGCCCACGCGCTTTTACAAGACGGGCATCGTGTTCCTGGCGTGGTTGAACGGCCACCAGACGCATTTCACGATGGTGGGCGGCCAGCAGAGCGCACGCGGCGTCGTGCACCTGTCGGAGCTGTTCCGTCTGGCCGATACCGCGGGGCTGCTGCGCGATCCGGAGCTCGCGACGCATCGGATGCGAACCTTCCTCGAGATCAACGGGATTGAACAATGAGCGAGCCCGACGCCAACCTGCTCTCGCTCAACACGGCGACGGTGCGCCAGCAATGGAAATTGCCCGACATCATCGACGGCTGCGCGCGTCACGGCATCCGCGGCATTTCGCCGTGGCGCGACCAGGTTGCGGCGACGGGATTGAAGGACACAGCCTCGCGCATCCGCGACGCGGGTCTTACAGTCAGCGGCTACTGCAGGGGCGGCATGTTTCCCGCGGTCGATCGCGAGGGGCGCCGCGCCGCGCTCGACGACAACAAGCGCGCAGTCGACGAAGCGCTGACGGTCGGCGCGCAATGCCTGGTCCTCGTCGTTGGCGGGCTCCCCAAGGACCGCGACGGGCGCATCGAGTCGAAGGACCTGCCGGGCGCCCGCGAAATGGTGCGCGACGGGATCGGCGAACTCCTCGAGTACGCACGGCCGGCCGGGCTGCCGCTCGCGATCGAGCCGCTGCATCCGATGTACGCGGCGGATCGCGCGTGCGTCAACACGATGGAGCATGCGAACGACTTGTGCGACGAGCTGGGCGCCGGATTGGGCATTGCCGTCGATGCGTACCACGTCTGGTGGGACCCGCACCTCGAGCGCGAGATCGTACGTGCGGGCGGTGCTTCGCCCATGCGTCTGTTCGCTTATCACATCTGCGACTGGCTGGTGCCCACCACCGACCTGCTCACCGACCGCGGCATGATGGGCGACGGCGTCATCGATCTCAAGCGGCTGAGGTCGTGGATGGAAGACAGTGGTTACCGCGGCATGCACGAAGTCGAAATCTTCTCCGCCAACAACTGGTGGAAGCGCGATCCCGACGAAGTGCTCGCCATCTGCCAGGCGCGCCACCGCGATTGCGCATAGCACGACCATGACAGTAGACACGAAAGAGGCCCGCGGCAGATGGTCGATGGCCCTGGTGCTCGTGCTGGTCGCCGTATTGCTCGCGGGCGCATTGTTCGGCTATGACCAGGGCGTGATCTCGGGCGCCTTGACCGGCGTGCAACGCGACTTTTCGCTCTCGCCGCTGTTGATCGAGGTCGTGACGAGCTGGGTCACGCTCGGTGCGATGGCAGGCTCGCTCGCCGGTGGCGAACTGGCGGACCGGCTTGGGCGCAGGAAGGCGCTGCTCACGGCGGCGGCACTGTTTGCCGCAGGGGCGCTGATCGAAGCGTTGGCTGCGGATGTCGCGATCCTGGTAGGCGGACGGCTGATCGTGGGCTTCGGCGTCGGCGTGGCCGCGGTAGCGGCCCCGTTGTATGCCGCCGAACTCGCGCCCGCTGCACAACGCGGCCGGTTCGTGTCGTGCTATCAGCTCGCGATCACGCTCGGCATCTTTTTCTCGTATCTCGTCGATGCCGCGCTCGCCGAAGCCGGCGAGTGGCGGATCATGCTGGGCGTTTCGGCGGTCCCGGCGCTGCTCCTGCTGATCGCAATGCTGCCGGCGGTGGAATCGCCGCGCTGGCTGGTGCGCGCCGGGCGGCGCGAGGAAGCGCGCGCGGCGATCGTCCGCGTCCGGCCGTGGATCGATCCGGACGTGCGCCTCGAGTCGATCGATGCCGCGCTGAAGGATGAGCCGGCCAACGCATCATGGGGCGAAGTTTTCAACCCGGCATGGCGACGGCCGCTGACGGTCGGCCTCGGCCTTGCGGTGTTCCAGCAAATCACCGGCATCAACGCGATCATCTACTACTCGGATCGCATCTTCGCCGCAGCGGGATTCGCAACGCCGCTCGCACAGGCGCAGGCGACGACATGGGCGATCGGCGCCGTCAACGTGCTCGCCACACTGATCGCCATCGCCTTCATCGATCGCCTTGGCCGCCGCCCGTTGCTGCTTGCGGGACTCGCCGGCATGGGGATAAGCCTCGCGGTAGTCGGCGCCGCATTCTTCGCCATCGGTGCCACGCCGCCAGGCGCCGGCACTACGACAGCCGGCGTCGTGACTCTGGTAGCGCTTGTGGTCTTCATCGTCTCGTTCGCGTTTTCGCTGGGGCCGGTCGTGTGGACGGTCATCAACGAAATATTTCCGGGCAGTGTGCGCGGACGCGCGGTCGCCGTCGCGACGGCGGTGAACTGGGGTGCGGCGTTCCTGGTCAGCGAATTCTTCCTCACGCTGGTCGACGCGATCGGCGAGTCGTGGACGTTCTGGCTGTTCGCGTTCTTTTGCGTCGTCGGCGGCATCTGGATCTATCGAAAGGTGCCGGAAACCAAGGGGCGCTCGCTCGAGCAGATCCAGGCGCTGTGGAATCCTTCGGACCCGGCCCGAAACTAACGGCCCCCATTCTTTGCTAGACTCGCCTCAGAGCGGAAGGCCTGTAGCGTAAGGAGGAGGCCGATGCGCATTCTGATCGCGGAAGACGACCCGGCACTCGCGTACGGGTTGCAATGCACATTGCGCCAGTCGGGCTACGCGGTCGACTGGGTCAAGAACGGCAGCGAGGCCGACAGTGCACTCAGCACGGAGGAGTTCGACTTGCTGATCCTCGACATCAGCCTGCCGAAGCTTTCCGGTTTCGAAGTCCTGAAGCGCATGCGTGCACGCAACTCGCGATTGCCCGTGTTGCTGCTGACCGCGCTCGACAGCGTCACCGATCGCGTGCGGGGGCTGGACGCGGGCGCCGACGATTATCTCGCCAAGCCGTTTCAACTCGCCGAGCTGGAGGCGCGGGTACGCGCGCTGACCCGTCGCGGCATGTCCGGCGCGCCGACGCTGATCAAGCACGGACGGCTGTGCTTCGACCAGGTGGGCCGCGCAGCGGATCTGGACGGCGAGCGGCTCGAGCTGTCCGCGCGCGAGCTCAATCTGCTCGAGCTGTTCCTGCAACGCCCCGGACGCTTGTTGCACAAGGACCAGCTCGTCTCGCACCTGTGCGGATGGGGCGAGGAAGTGAGCGGCAACGCGATTGAAGTGTACGTGCATCGGCTGCGCAAGAAACTCGAGCCGGGCGGCGTCAAGATCTCGACGGTGCGCGGTGTCGGTTACTGTCTCGAGGCCGCTGCGGAACACTGAGCCGCGCGGCGGACGGACGCGCGATTCCGATGAAGCTGGCCCTGTTCGCCGACATTCACAGCAACCTCGAGGCCATTACCGCCTGCCTCACCCATGCGAAGGCGCTGGGGGCCACGCGCTACGCGTTTCTCGGCGACCTCGTCGGCTACGGTGCCGACCCGGTGGCCGTCCTCGACCTGATCGAACAGCACGCGACCGAGGGGGCGGTGGTCGTGCTCGGCAACCACGATGCGGCGGCGATCGGACGCGTGATCGACCCGCTCAATGCCAATGCGGAAGCCGCGATCGCGTGGACGCAAACCCAGCTCCGCGACAAGCAACGCACGTTCCTCGATAGCCTTCCTCTGACGGTCAGGGAGGCCAATATCCTGTTTGTGCACGCCAGCGCGGCCGCGCCCGAGCGGTCGATCTACATCACCGGACCCCTCGAGGCGGAACAGAGCATCCGCGCGGGAAACGCCGGCTACATTTTTTGCGGCCACGTGCATGAGCCCAAGCTCTACTACATGGGCGCCGATGGACGGCCCATGCCTTTTCGCCCGGTATCCGGAACTCCTATCCCGATCGGAGCCCACCGCCAATGGCTGGCGATTGTCGGCTCGGCCGGCCAGCCACGCGACCGCAGCAACAAGGCGTGCTACGCATTGGCGGACCTGGAACGGGCGCGGCTCACTTTTTTCCGCGTGGCTTACGATCACGATTCGGCCGCGCAAAAAATCCGCTCCGCCGGGCTGCCCGAACGGCTCGCGCGGCGGCTCGAGCGCGGGTCCTAGGAATGAGCGCCGCCGGGCCGCCCCAGGGTGCGGGACAGCAGGCTGCCTGTGGGGCCAGCGCAGCGGCGACAGCCGCAAGCGTGGGGGTCGTCTTTCGCGCTGCCGGGCCGCCCCAAG